>Ga0307931_1000124_pt1 | contig 42205 bp, 39 predicted proteins | sample OrgLakmetageno47_FD_201816 | JGI IMG/M metagenome (GOLD analysis project Ga0307931, IMG submission 201816) | Saline water microbial communities from Organic Lake, Antarctica - #47 | ecosystem: Environmental > Aquatic > Non-marine Saline and Alkaline > Saline | place: Antarctica: Organic Lake...
GCCTTACAAAAATACGTCAAATATTTGACCCAAATACGTCAATCAATACGTCAGTACCACAATTTACGTTATATTAGGGCATATTCCCACCATATGCATGGCAAACGCCGTATAAAGGCGTATTTTTAATGACGTGTTTGTGATGACGTCAGCAGAAAAGCCAATACGTCGCGACGTATTTGCCTTATATTCTGGAGAAAATACGTCAGATGTTTTATTGTAGGGACTATTCAACGACGTGTTTGCAGCTGATGACTGACGAAGTGACGAAAGTGACTATTCGTCGCAGCAGACAGACAGCAGACATCCCGTCGTCGTTGTTGTCGACTGACTTGTTGTGGACTGATTACATTTCACATTTTTACTATATTAGAGCATGAGGCACAAGGCACAAGGCAAGCTAAAAACGAGCTAAAACACTAACTAAATAAAATAATACAAGTTCAGGTGCCCGCGCGATGCGCGGCTTCTGAGCAATGTGTTTGCTGCGGAAACGTAGGCGCGTGTTCTTAGCACCTCAGTGCGCGGCCTTGAGATGCCCGTGAATGAGCGCCCTTCTTGTGCCCGTGGTGCGTGTCCCTTCTTGTGCCCGTGGTCCGCCTTGTGTTCTTGTTTACTGCACATGTACAACAGAACTGTACTGTAGTACTGTAGGTACGTCTGTAGGTACATAAAAAAACGACGACCACCAACGAACCACCAAATTCCATTTAAGATAAAGGATAGCTACTGTATGTAGCACTGTAGCTAGTAGCTACTACATAGCTAGTCTAACAACGGGCAAAACGCAACGCATTCAGGCACTATTGAAGGGAACAAGCTGCACCCAGTGAAGTTGCAAGTTTACTGCATAACCCAATCAAGCTTTTACCTTGTCAGTTGTTAAAAGTGATAACGCCCACGTAGACACTAGTTCGCATACCGTAGTCAACTTCATAATTAATTGTTCAACGAGAAGTGGATAGAATACAACTGCTCCACTGCAATTCTAACAGAAAGGATATTTCAAGTTGCAGTGATTCGAAACTGAAAAGTCAAAGATATAGTTAGATTGAACTGCGCCAACCTCATAGTATTATCGTTTATCTTATTCAACGAATTATACTCGTCAATTATTTACCGAAGATTGTTTTTTTTAAATTGATTGATGCACGGTTCATAAGATGGCTGAGGAGATCGATCAGTCGTTGTAAGTTCTTTTTAGAACACCTTCAATTATTTCAAGCACCCATGTGCATCTCAACTATCTTTGTTTCAATCACTACTATTGGTTTTAAATCTAACCAATGTATGTCTTCTTCATTTACTCTAGGCATCAAAAGCATTGGCCAGAGCAAGAAGGCAGCCGCTCATCACGAGGGCAGGTAGTTATTCACTCACATTATTTCACGATACAAATTTTCTTTATTCCTACTGGTATAGATGCAACAAATCATGAAGTTTTGAAGCTCTAGAAAACCCATCTTTTTCACAGATTTGCTGCTGCGTTGGTGGGCACCAGAAGCAAAAACTCATCGATTCGATGCTCGAAGCGAACAAGAGCCTCGCCAAAGAGATTGCTCGGCTTGAAGGGGTGGAGAAAACGCTGAAAACGACGCTGATGAAGCGCGAGCGGACAATCAAAGAGAAAGACCGCGCCTTCGAATCTCTCCAGGATGAGAATGCAGCTCTCGTTGCCAAGGTGGAGAAGCAGAAAAGACAGCTGGATAACTGGTAATGTATGATTGGCCATCATTTACCGCATCAAATGGAAGTAAACAATGCAATGGTTGTGGTTATGTGGTTGCCAGAGATGAATTATTATCGGCATTCGATGTGCGCTCGATCTTTTTGCGATATCACTATTTTATTTGAGCAATCCATGGAAGCTTAAGGCCAGTACTACTACCATTACAAGGGAACATCTCGATTGGATTGGAAGCGACTCCAAGAATGATATCGAATCAAATTAATCGGCGCCTATTTCGAGTCAAAGATAACGCCCGCTTTTATGTACCGAAATATTAGAAATTAGTTCGAAGTAGTAAATTATTTCCCATGATAATACGTAACACGCAACACGAAATCGATAATACCCCATTATCCATCAAAATTCGAATGGTGCCTTAGTGCTTAGTGCCTTGCCTCGCCATAGTCTTATGCTTAGGTGTTAATATCGGGGCATAAATCATTATCAAAGCACCTAAGTTCTTCTATGCAAAGTAAAGTTACGGCACGGGCCAATGATCCGGTCCGTGTGTTCTCGGTTCACTGCTCCTGAGAGGAAGCATAGTAGTCAGTCTAGTCTAGTCTAGTCTAGTCTGATCAATGCAAATACAAGAAAAAAAAGGAGCAGCCTTCAGCCTTCAGAACAAACCTGATTAGGCTGAGTGTTCTTTTAATATAAAACAATCGTGCATCAGCCATCAGACATCAGGAGGCGTCGGTGCATTTAACACTATAATCTACTTACCGCAAAGCATTCTACCATTCATGCATCTTACGCAGAAGGATATAAGATATAAGGTCAAGAACACGTAGTGCTAAAGCTGATGCATATAAGCTAAATGGTGCTTTCTTATGGGTTATACATAGCGGGTCATCAAGGGCGCTGGTTATGGCGCACCATTGACTTTATTATTGGCATTTGGACTCAAGTGAGTATAGTAGCTAATAACGGTCTCTGGGTGCTTACAGTGATGTACCACATTCGTGTGGACATCGCAAGGTACAGACGTGGTATTCGCCCACTCCTTATCATAGTTCTAATTGAAGAAGATGATCAAAATTTCTTTCCACCGAGTACTTTGACTTGATTTTTACTGACTTGCATCAAGCACACGCCTCGATCAGTACAAAAGAGGAAAGCTAATTGGAATTATCATTTTAAGATGAGTGCCTCAGAACTTACAGGGAATTCCTTGGAGTTCATGGAAATTCCGGGAATCCAGGGCCTTCACTCTGGAGTCGGAGCTGGAGTTCAAGATTAAGACGCGGGCCTTGAGCCTTGAGAGGCCGGGATTAGAAGGCCAACATGCAGGTGCAGAGATACCAATTTTTTCGTTTTATAATTGCAACATTTTCTTGAAAGCCCGCGCTTATCATGCTCAGAGAGATATGCGGCTTCCTTGTCCTTTGTCACGTTTGCTACATGAATCCATTGCCGTTCTAACCTCTGAATGGGGCCTCTCACGGATTTTTGGTCGTAGAAAATGCAAAGGAAATGAGTCTAGTCCAGTCTAGTATTTATAACTCTACCCGAATACAAAGGAACACCACTGTGGCATACGGCAATAGAGAAATGTGACCGTCAGAACAAGCCTGACTGGGCTGAGTGCCCTTTTGCGTAATGCAATTGTAATCATTTATGCTCTTCGAGGCGTCCTTCAGCCATCGGAAAATGAATAAAAGAACAAGACTCATTGAGATATAACTCCGAATTCGAAACCCAAGGTGACAAGAGGAGATCTGATCGTCGTCATCGGTGCACTGCTTATGCTTTTACAAGCAAATACGCGCATTCCAGGTGCTTGGACGTGTAAGACCAGCCATTTTCTGAGCCCCCCCTCCCCCCCGAAGGGACTGTTTTTAGTAAATAGAATAATGGGCTCCATTTTCTCTAACATAGCAACTGCAATAGGCAGCGCGATCTATTTCTCTTTTCTTTTTTTTTCACCCTTCGATAATAAAAATCCGTGAAAAGTTCTAACGACTCCAGCGGGCACTTCAATGGCTATGTCGGCGGCTTCAAGTACAAATACAGGCGCCTCGGTGAGGCACGGCGGGCTGGTCCGTGGTGATGGGTGCTTGAACCACCACAGGCGCCGCTCTGATGGCAGTGGCGCCGACAGCCATAACAAGCAGGGAGGTAAACAGCGCGGCAATTCATTGGGAGCTGACAAGAGAATTGGCTTGGCACGCCGCCAAACATCACCCTATGTATATAGAACCCCTATGTATGCAAAGAAACAAAGAAGACTCTGCCAATGCCGCTTTGACATAGGCCCCGAAGGGCCACAAATTAAATAGCTAGCAAAAAAGGAAATCAATGCGTGTATGCCTTGAGCATTTCCAAAGGGGAACTCCCACAGCGGCCCTGAGAGTCGTTAAGTGGGGGCGCACAGCAAGTGCCGAAAGACCCTCACACTTGGATTTCACCGGGATCAAAGCCTGAGGGGAAAAGAATGAGGGACCCGAAATCGCGACTGCAAACAGGTGGATCATAGCCGATGCCACATGTATTGTTTTCGTCACTGCTCCCAAATCCTCTGTTTGCTTCTAGTATAGAGGAAACGAGCAGGTAATTCCAAATAGCTATAGTACGATTCCCGCCCCGGGAGTGGGAAGTCGGGAATTCCAAATAGCTACAGTATCCTTCGAGACAGGCCCCGAGGGGCCGAAATTAGAAGGCTAACAGGTAGAGAAGAAAAGCAAAGCAGCGCAAACCAAACCTACGAAGCTAATCAGGCGCACATGCCCGAGTGGCCATGGAAGTGATGGTAGCGGTCCAAAGTGGCACGCTCCTCTGAGCTCAGAGAGTGCAGCTCAAAGGAAGAGTTTCCGCCCGCAGAGGAGGGGACTTTTCTTCTGTTGACGTTTGTTGGTGTGCTTTTCACACCCACTCCGATATTGCCGATTGCCGACGACTTGTGTACAGTACCTTTGTTGAAGACGCGGCGTGAATCAAAGGCACATGGCGAGCTCAGCGGAACGAGCCTTAAGAGCTCTCGAACAATATGTTTCCAAGAAAGGGGGGCAGATGTTTACAACCGAGATGGGCAATTTTTACAAATCATCTGGTGATGAGTCTGATGCTTTCAAGGCTGTCTTTGGCAACGGCAACCTCAAACGAGTTTTGGAGACTCACCCAAAGCTACAATTTTCAAAAAGTGGAGAACGTGATGTTGTTTGCTTGACTCAGACTGCAGGTAGCAGTGGAGTTCCTAGAGGCGCCGCAAAAGAATCCTTGAGTAGCAGTGATCGTGGAGGAAGTGGCAGTCGTGGTGGAAAAGGTGGCTCTACAGAAAGCAAGAATCAAAGTCGATCAGCCAAGCAAGGCAAAGGTGGTGGAAGTCGTGGTGAGGCTGACCAGGCTTTGGCAGCTCTCGAACGATATGTTTCCAAGAAAGGGGGGCAGATGTTTACAACCGAGATGGGCAATTTTTACAAATCATCTGGTGATGAGTCTGATGCTTTCAAGGCTGTCTTTGGCAACGGCAACCTCAAACGAGTTTTGGAGACTCACCCAAAGCTACAATTTTCAAAAAGTGGAGAACGTGATGTTGTTTGCTTGACTCAGACTGTAGGTAGCAGTGGAGTTCCTAGAGGCGCCGCAAAAGAATCCTTGAGTAGCAGTGATCGTGGAGGAAGTGGCAGTCGTGATGGAAAAGGTGGCTCTACAGAAAGCAAGAATCAAAGTCGATCAGCCAAGCAAGGCAAAGGTGGTGAAAGTCGTGGTGCGGCTGATCAAGTGGAAGTGAAAACTAAAGGTGGCTCAGGTGGCAACAAGGCGAAAATGATTTCTTCCTCAAGTTACAAGTCGGAATCCGAGATATCACCTGACCTTCAAAATTTTCTCAAGTAAGCACATGTATCTAGTTATTCAATGTAACTGTAATTTTCAAGCGCGCACAGTATTTTTGAAATTTGTTGTTTTGGCTTGTGTACTTGCATTCAGACGACTGAGTCTGTCAGGGGGAGGCGCAATATTAAGGCAGGATGATTCGGCCTTGCTCGACCTGTGGCACCGCTGCTGGAGGGCAGCAGCCTCAGGTGCCAAGTTTCCATATACAGTCATTCTTGATACACTGTTATCGCTTCCAGTAAGCGCGGTCTTCTCACCCACAGCAAAAGAGCTAGCCGTTGTGCTTCTTAATCTTGTGCGCACTCCGGATACTTCAGTAAGCAACCTCAAAACGATGAGCACTCTCGAAAAAGTCGTTGACGCAATTGAACACCGTCTTGGCGACGCCCTTAATAGTATTAATGATACCCAAGATGCAACGGATGTTGCAAAAACTGTGGGAGAATTGCCTTCACTGTTTCGTGCAAGCACCTTTAATTTGCTCAGCACCGATGATGGGGCATTAGATGAGCGCGCAACGCTGCTGCTGGGCCGCTTTAATGCAGCAGTTAAGAGAATCCAAACTGCGCTCAAAACGCTGCCAACCGCACAGCTTACAGTTGGCGTTACCTCAAATGCAGTAGATGAGCAACAGCCATGGCACGGCTGGCATAAAAATCCTACAGTTGGATGGCTGGTCAAAGGGGACTGGTTACATTCTCCTCAACTGCGACCTCAGTATGATAGTGTCTCAAACTACATTGAAACGCTTCAGCGAATGATGACGCTCCTGACTTTTTACTGGGGTGCAGGAGCACTCTGGCCAAAGTGCCGCCATCGTCAGGGTGGAGGTCACACAGGTAATACCGTGAACAGACTTCAATATAGTTTTCGTCAAACTATATTTACCTTATGCATTTATGATGACTAAATCCCTTTGCAGGTGACGATTCGAAGTGCTGCAACGAACCTCTTATGGTCATGTGTGGTTCTTCTGCAACAGCGAATTGTTCTGCGCGCCAAGGTTTATCGCCATGTGGTCGCAAAGCCCAATGGCGCTGTGCTCGCTCGTCTCATCTTTCTCATGCAATTTGCGAGAGTTGCCTACGGCGCCAGCAAGCTTCAATTCTTGGACGGTCGGGTAATTCCGTGGCAGCTGCTTCTTCGACAGATATCTATGATGCCATTGTAGAGCGTGAGGTTTCTCGACGCGAAGGGCAGGTATGAATTTGCTAAAAATTTATTTGCAATATGGCACGGTGATTATTTTCTATCAAGGACTCCACATTTTCGTGCAATCTCGTGGATTATTCAGTCAAATAATTCCATACTATATATTTATGTAATTCTTATTTTATTCTTCGTTTTCTACTCCTAGGTGTTTCTCCTGTCTGGACTTACTTCACGCCGCCCCCCAACCATTGAGCCAAATTGGAAGACGTCCTACAGGCTCAAGTGTTCGGCGCTGGTAGCTGTGGTACGCTTAGACGTTCCGGGCGAAGCACTCAATGACGGTCACCCCATTCAGTGGGCTGAAATTGTACCGTTTTCTCAAAATGAAGGCGCTAACCAAGATTTCGAGCACCGTTCCAAGAAGAGGCTCGCCTTACGACCTCTGATGAGTGAAGATGTCAGCGTACTTGAAAGTGAGCAATTTCTTCAAGCTGGGAGGCGAATTGCAGTTATCGATCTTCGCGTATTTGTTCCCGAAGTAGTTTCGGTTTTGGGTACAATGTTTCAACCTAGCCTGAGTGCACATTTCAGTCTAATTCCATTTTCCGGTAATCTTATCGGCTGTGGAACTCCGTTGCCATCCATTCAGCTAACACCAGCATCTGATGTTGAGGCAGTAATCACCGAAGCTATTCAAGGAAGCGAAATGAAAGTCTTGCAGCGTTTATCTGTCGAAATTCGAGACAAACTTTGTCATGATTTGGCTAAGCTTGGAAGGGATGCAAACCTTTATGGGACTCAACTGGCAGCGTTCACCGAGGCTCTTCGATGCTCACTGCACTGTACTCAAGGCCCTCCAGGCACCGGAAAGGTATTGTTGTTGCTTTCTTCAAATGATGCCTTTGCGTGAAATCTCATCTTATTTTTGTGCGTGTACATTTTCAGAGCTACGTTGGCGTGCAACTTATTCTTGCCTTAGATCGCATCCGTGAAGCAGCCAAAGAATCTGGCCAGGCTTTGGGACCTATCGTTGTCCTCTCTTACAAGAACCACGCTCTCGATGAAGTCTTACTTGATTTGCTGCAAAGTCCAAGTTGCACTCCCGCAATGAAGCGGACACTAATACGCTGTGGTAATCCTGAGAGCGAGGACTTGCAGCCCTATCGAGAGAAAAATTCACAGCTTGAGCGTAGCGCTGAAGAAGAGCTCTCTCAGCGCTTATCAGCGTTACGCCAAGCCAATCGGACAGCTAAGGATTGGCACGACCTTGGGATTTTGTTGCCTTTGGCATGCGCTGAGTTGAAGCATCAAAATTATGTAAATGCACTCGAAGGTATACCAATACTTTCGGAGTGGGCTCCTGGCCGTGCAGAGAATAATGCTGAGCGCCGAGACTGTAGAGATGGCTCGAATGTTGTTGATACTTCTATCTCAGCGCTTCGCTTTTTAATCTCCAAGGACTGCATGCAATGTTCCGGCTCTAGAAAAGCGTATGAAGTGCTTAAATCCATTTCATTTGCAAAGGAGACACGCGACATGAATCCTTTGCTCCGAGTAGCGAATCAATTGGAAGAAGAAGCAGAGCACTGGATACAAAAAGAAGTTTCGTCCTCAGGATCTCCCGGTATTTTTGTTTTTACGAAGTTCTTGCAAGGCGCAACACCACCTCCTCGTTGCCAGTATCATAAAGAAGATGGCGAAGAATTCACATGCACTATGGTGGTATCCGCGCCGGGAATGTATTGCGCAGAGTTGCATGGTTGCTGCGAGCCAAGTGGCACTTGTCTCGAGCGCCGAACTAATCACGCTCTTGGAGTCAAATTTTGCGATGCACACCGCTGTAAAGAAGCCCACCACAGGCCTAAGAAAGAACCTCGACCGTGTCATAATATTAGCTTGCCAAACAGTCAATGCTGTTCAGCACATGGCTGCCCGCTATGCAAGAAGGTCCACGCAGTGCAGGTATTTCCAAAGCAGCCGCATGCGTGCCATGCTCACCAGTGCATGGCAATCGACTGCCAGTTCCCCCAATTGAACCCTGGCGAGATTCCCTTCTGCAAGGAACACGCATGCAGCATATGTCAGAGGCCTAACGAAGTAATATTGGACATGCTGCGGTACAGCGGAAGTCCTTTTTGCAGCTCTCACAAATGTGCTGACAACGCATGCATGGATTCTCGCCTTCGTGGAGATCAAGTGTTTTGCCCCAAGCACGCTTGCCGCGAGTGTAAGGGCCGCCGCAAGCACGTTGACCCGTTATGTGCGGCTTCTGTCTTGTGCAAAGAGCACCGCTGCGCGCATTCTGACTCCGTTTGCCCGTTGTCCCGAAGCCAGGGATCAGACTTCTGCGAACTACACACTTGTTTTATTTGCGTGCGGCTTGGTTTTCAGGGGAATCGTGGTGTAGTTGACGAAGCCCCGCGGAATGTTTGCCCTGGTCATATTCTTTGCGCAGAAACCCTGCAAGATGGCACATTGTGTGGTGAATTGATTGCTGGCAACGGGCCCTTCTGTCAGGCCCATCGCCGCCAGACCATGATGCGCAAAAAGCCAGCGAATGCTTTCGTAGCTACACGTGAGTGCTTTTGTTCAGGAGTTACGAGCAAAGATAAGCAGTGCAAGACTAAAGGGTACGCAGAAGAGGGGCGTAGTTTTTACTGCCCTCCGCACGCCGACCAAGCCCCGGAGTCATCGAGCGACTCGTCGGACTCTGACGAGGAATTTTTCGAAATAGAACAGGAGGCACTTTTCTCTGGTGCTATTGGAAGTTGGGACAACTTTGCAGACAGCGAGCAGAGTGCTTCTACCTCGGGGCTCGCCGTCAGACAAATGGACGAAGCTGATGACGCAACTGACGACGACGAGAGCTTACGTCGAGCGATAGCCCTTTCGTTGCTACCAAATGATCTTGATGGGCTTGCAGCAGTCGAAGCGCCGCCTGATAGTAAAACCCCTCCGCCAAGGAGTGTCAGTGGAGATCTAGCAACTGAAAAAGCACCCGTAGACGCTGTCAGCGACAATGATATTTTCCAAGAAGTCGAAGAAAATGTTGGGCATGAAGGAGTCATTGAAGTCGTGCCCGTAGACCTTTTCAGTAACGACACATTCTTTCCAGAAGAAGATGAAGATATGGTTTGGCACGAAGCCAATGCTGCGGACATTCATCCTGATGAGCTGGATTACGACGAAGAAGGTGACCAAGAAATTGATATGGAACAAGAGCGTCTCCAACAAACCCTTGGTGAGGACTTGTACGCCAGTGGTGACGTAGATTCAGAGGACGATGAATTTGAAGATGATATTCAGCCCGTCCCAAATACAATTGTGGGCCTTGAAGAAATAAGTTCTCTAGAAGACTTCTTGGAGCGCATGGGTACATGGTCGTGGGACATGACTACAGCGCAGCGATGGGCAGAGTTTGGTATGCTGCTACGATTCGCCAGCAGCTCTTTAAAAGAGCTGAAAGCGCATTCAGAGAGCTATGTCGACGAAGCGCGGCAGCAACGCGCTCAGGCAGCAGGACAAAGCTTCAAGAAGGCGCACTTAATCGGAGCCACCGTCGTTGGTGCGACACGTCGCCTTGAAGCTTTGCGCTCTGCAGAACCTTTTGCCATGGTGAGTCTGGGTGAGCCCCAAACGACCCTTGAGAACACACCCTTGTTTCTTTATGACTCTTTCTTTATCTCCGTCGTGGCAAATTATCGTCGAATATTTTTATGATAGGTGGTGGAAGAAGCTTGTGAAGTCATGGAGCCAACTTTGATGAGCGTTTTATCAGTGCGTTCTCTGCAAAAACTCGAGTTGGTCGGCGATCATCGTCAATTGCCTGCGTTTGTTCAAGTAAGTGAATCTTCTTTATTCATCTCGAATTTCACATTGTTGTGCTGTTTAGCCATTGAATACAGACATATCTTCGTGCAACTTGAGGACTTACCCATTATTTTTGCCGCAGAACTGTTGGTTCAACCTCGAGACGACGCATCCATCGATAAAGGTTTCGCTTTTTGAGCGCCTTGTGACTGGTAAAAATCGCCCAACAAGGTCTTCGGATGAGGTAATACCTAAGTACGCAATTTCTTTGATTTCTTGTATGCTTCATTCGCCATTCCTTTGCTGCGTGAATGCGTAGGCCGAAGGTGTTGCGTCGTTTACATGCCTCGACGAGCAGCGGCGCATGCGGCCGGCAATTGCTGATCTGACACGCAATGAGTACACGGATCTTGTGACGATTTTTGACCACTCACATACTAGGGAACAATTGGTGGGCGACAGAGCTTTCCTACCGAAACCACTCCCGCCTTCGTTTGTTGCTATGAGGGAGTCGTGGTCCCATCGCGGTGAGCGCGTGCCAGGAGTCATTCCGCAGGAGTATTTCTGGGACATCCCGAACAACTCTGAGGGACGGCCCGTTTCAGGCCTATCAGCTTGCAATTACGTTGAAGCCGAGCATGTTGTAGCCCTCACCAGCTACCTCATATTGTGTGGGGTACCGCCGCCGTCTATATCAATCATCACGCCATACAAAGGTCAATTGATGTGCATTCGCAGGCTTTTACAAAAAGCTGGCGCCATTTCATTTTCCAATTTTGGCGGCAAAGGCAAAGGCGGTAAAGGCAAAGGTAAAGGTGGCAAAGGCAAAGGTGGTAAGGGCAAAGGTAAAGGTGGAGCCAATGGCCTCGAAAAACGTAGCGGTAAAGGGGCAGCTATCATTCCTGAAAGTGCAGAGGCCGCCAGCGTCATTGTGTCAACCGTCGATAGATATCAAGGAGACGAAAATGATGTTGTAATTCTGTCACTTGTTCGGACGAAACCAGGCAACCGCTTTGTCGCTCTTCATAACCGTGAGATCCACTCAAAATATCTTTACCAATAAATCTTTCCAATATAAGCTAACATCATGTCCGTTATGTTCAGGCTATATTGTGGCTGCTTCTCGAGCTCGTCTTGGCTTCTTTATTTTGGGCAGTACAGCAGCTGTCGAGACTGGTAGCAATGGCAAGCCCATCCTGCACTGGTCCAAACTACTCGAGCACCTCCGTACTCCGCGCCCAAATGAAATGTCAAGACCCGCAAGAACTATGCATGGTGAACATCCTAACGTCTCTTCCAATTCTCAAAACCAATCGAGGGCAGAAAGCAGAGTAGGGAGCTCTATCACGCTATGCTGCCCTCGCCACAAAGATACCTCAAAGCTCATTCAATGCCCGAGCGACTTTCCTCAAAATTCAACCTGGAGTTCTTTCTGTTCTCTTCCGTGCAATTTTCGGTTGAGTTGGTGCAACCACTCCTGCAGTTTATCGTGCCATTCTCCGCAGAAGCAACCACACACAGCACCAAGTGACTGTACGCATCCATTAGCTCGTCCATGCCCCGATCATTCGGACGTTCCTCTCCTATGCGGATCCCTTTATTCGAGTTCTGCTGGCACTAATCTCGATGAAGCCCTCGAGCATTTTCCATGCGACCAGCCTGTTAAGTATGAACGGCCTGAGTGCGCACATGTGGTGATTCTTCAGTGCCACGAGCGAACGGAGCTTGAAAATGCAGGTCTCAGTGGCTTTTCACTTGAATTATGCTCGGAGATAGTCGGAGATTTCGTAAGTTTTGAGTATTTTTTCAGAATTCAATTTCTATTTTGTATCGCAGTATGCCTGATTCCTTTCTGTCCTTTCTGTGGTTTTGACAGGTTCACCCAGAGTGTAATCATGTCATTCGACGACCGAAGTGCTCAGAAAGGCGCCGCTTTGAACAAAAACCTCCACGCTGTGTGAAAGAAGTGAAAATCGTGAAGACTTGCGGCTGTACGGCTGAGCTAGAGTGTTGGCAGGCTGTTCGAGAGCTCAAATCTCCCTCTATATGCACTCAAGCAAAAGAATGCCACAGGCCACGTTGTTCGCACAAACTTTCCATGCGGTGCCACGAGACGACGGCGCTGCGGGAAAGGTGGGAGAATCACGATGGAGTTTCCGCTTCTGTCGACCTTGGCGTTACGGTGGTGGATGAAGGGGTGCAATATGGCCCCTCTGAGACTACCCTTCTTTCAAATGCGCCTCCCTGCTCTGTTGGCGTTAAGTTTAGAGGAGCATGTGGCCACATTTCGCAAAAAGAGGAGCCGTGCAACGTTGCCTTTGAGATGGCTGAGGGCAAGCGACCGCCTATCAAATGCACTCATTTGACAGACTTCCAGAGCCCAATATGCTCGCACCTTGTGCAAGCTGAATGCTCGATCAAGAACTGTGAAGCTGTCGGCTCGTTCACTTCCCCTTTTCTTGCTTCGCCAAGGATTGATGGGCAGCCAGTTGCGCATGAAGACTCCCTTGCTCCACTCACGCTATTCCCAGCGCTAGAACGCCGTAAACTTGAGCGAGCTTGCAGTTCAAGTGTTCTGATTAAACGGCGTTGTGGCCATTGCACTCCAATGCAGTGCGCTCGTTTGTTCAGATCAGTAAAGTCTCACGACTTTCCAGTCTGTAAAGAGCCAGTTGATCGGCATCTCCGCTGTGGCCACATAGTCAGAGTTGCTTGTGAACATCAAGAAAACGAGGAGCCACCTTGCGGTGCTGTTGTTGACGACGCTTACATTTATCCCTGTGGAGTGCACAGTGTCCGTCCTGGAGTCTGCGCAGACTTGTCTGCCTTGAAAGCGTTAAAAAATCCGTTTTGCCCAACAGTTTTGAGTTGCCATCATTACCGTTGTGGACACGAAGTTAGTGTTCCTTGCTGGCTTGAGTCGGATGTCATTCAGCCCGCGCCTGGGAAGCGGATTCAGAGTGGTAAAGACGGCAGTGGTGTTGTAGCTTCTGGTGAAGTATACTGCAAGTCAATGGATAACGTGCCCCAATGTAACAAACCTGTTACTTTCAAATACACTCAGTGCGGTCACGTAAAGCAGGGCGTGCCATGTTACCAAGCTTTTGAATGGGCCGAGGCCATAGATGACGATCTGCCCCCATGTTGCCATGAAGTTGAAGTGACATCCCCTGTCTGTGGCCATGTGCAATTGAAGGTGCCATGTTGGGAGGCTCGTCTGCTCTCTGAGTGGATGCCGTGGTCTTCTGATGTCTTTCCAATGCCTGAAATCACCGACGATTTTGACGTTCAGGGTCACGGAATGACATGCCGCGTGTTTCATCACGAGTGCACCAGGCCATTGCCACCTCCTGGACAGCTCTCTAAAAGCACCCTTAAGTGTGAAGAATTCAGCTACGTTGAGCGATCTTGCGGCCACTTTGATCGTGTTCCATGCGCTCAAGTGTTCCTGGAACTTGATACAGGACGTTGCATGGAAGACATTCCCGAAGTCTGCCAGGATTGTAACCACGAAACGATGACACCATGCTTTCAAATGCAGGCCCGTGAGAAGAGCGGCTTGAAATCAAGCTGTATTAACAAGGTCATGAAGCTTTGTCAAAGCTGCAACATCAACAAGGTGTCAACGGAATGTTCGAAACAGGACGTTCAATGCATCAGCGAAGCATCCTGCACCTTACCATGCGGTCATGTCGTGTCTTGGATGTGCGGTTATGATGGAAAAGCAGGCGAAGACCCACGGATTTCCCAAGATAAATGTGTTGCCTGCACTCTACCCCTTTGGAAGGCACTTAAAGGTGCTCCTGATTTTACTGATGACCAGAAGGCAGCACTGCTCTTCAAGTTACGGAAGCATGCACTCTCTCAACTCCCAGTTGGGGCGAAAATATGCGACCAAGTAAATGAACCAGATATGGTGCTCGACGCTTTGTTTGGAGCGTGGATGCAGGTAATCAATGTAAATATTGACCTACTTCAGCAGTCTTTAGAAAACAACACAAAAGATGGGCTTCTACAGGTGAGAGGCCCACCTCGACTTGACGACCTTTCTTCCTACGACGTAGTATTTGTAAGCACGGGTCGTGGTGGAATCAAGCAATGTTCTACTCGCTATGGCCAGGGAACAAACACACACCTGTTGTCTCTTGGTACACTGCAAAGGGAAGCAGACGCCAATGAAGATGACATAATTTCAATTGCTGTCGGCGTGGCCTTTCGTTATCAAGCTCTCGAAGAAGTGCAGCCCTTTCGTCCTTTCCGGGGTGGCGAAAATGCCAAAAAGAAGAGTCAAAAAGAGGAAACTAAATCGAATAAAAAGAGGGTGCAAAAGCTGCAAGCAGGCTTCGACCATGTGGTTCCTCTCAACGATGCAGGGGAACCCATTGCGTCAAGACGTATTTACTGGCTCCCTGGGGCGGTTTCGAAGCTCTTCACTCTCAAAATTCAGCTCGAAGAGCATGAATCTTGTCTCATCTGCGGCGACGAAACGCCTGTTGCTAAAGGTTTTTCGTGCAACAACGTTGGAGGTCAGAGTCATTTCACTTGTGACGAATGTTTTGCTCAGCATGTCAAGAGCAAGGTGGACAGCGATTTCTGTGAGTTGAGACTTCGGAAAGCAGCCAACGGCCATGTATTTTGCCCATCGCGACGTACTGATCGCAATGGCAACGCCATTGACTGCATGAGTTCACACATCTCTGAGGCAGACGTCCTTCAGCACGCGCGTTCGGCATTTGACGCGTTCCTCAAAAATAGAGAGGAGTTAGTTACCATAGATTTGCGGGCTAGTATCACCGAGGAACAGAAGAAACTTTTTGAGGCTGAAAAAGAACGGCTTGCGAAGATGAGCGCCCAAGAGCGCGAGATCCATAAGTACCGCACGCACATTGTTGAAGAAATTCTAACACTGAAATGCCCACGTCCGAACTGCCGAGCAGCTTTTCTCGATTTTGATGGCTGCTTTGCTTTGAAGTGTGGTGCTTGCAATTGTGGGTTCTGCGGGTGGTGCCTCGCTGAATGTGGACTTGATGCCCACGAGCATGTGGCAGCTTGCCCGCATAAGGTTGGAGGTCAAACATATCATGGGTCAGAAGAGCAATTCAAACAAGCACATAAACCGAGAAGAGAAAGAGAGGTCGTAGAATATTTGCGCCAGATTGATGATAGAGATATTCAGCGGAGGACTGCCGCACTCTCCCGGAAAGACCTTCAGGATCTAGGTATGCATGCTCTCATGAGTGAGTTTGTAGGCGCTGCCGCAGAAGAAGTACAGGATGCTGCAGCTCGCGGCGCTATGGAGCTCGACCAAGAACTCGCATATATGCTTCAGGCTGACGACGCCGATGCATAGAGCAAGGAACTCAACAGAAGGGATTAAACAAAAGAAATACGGACGTGCCTATACTTAGTAGAACAGATTTCTTGAGCTCCATTTTCGGCGCTCACTACGAAGGGTGTTCGATACGCCCTGGAAATCTAAGAGAAAAAACACCAGTCTTCCGAAGATTCCTATCAAACAGCGGTAATTTCTAGGCGAATAAGACATTAGTAGTCAGGAGCTGTTTAAATACACACCGAAATTAGAAACCCCCACATTAGTACTATCGATTACCGCGCAGTTACGACCCCGCAGGTAGGTAATTTAAGCCTTTTATGTTGTTTTCTTTTTCTTTGAGTTAAGTGTTAGAGAAATGAAGCGAAGTCAAGTCGACGCCATCGCAGCTTAGCGATTGAGGTATGCATAGCACGGCCCCTTCTAGTAGAAATTCTAGTCCCCAATTCAGGCCCCTCTTATCAAGAAGGAGAGGCGCGAAATGAAGTTCTATTGCCATTTGTTATTGCAAAATAGTAATGGCGCGTGTGAAGAACCGGCTTTCGCCTTTTATTCAAGGAGTAAGGAGCTCCCTCTATCCTCTATTTTAATTTACGCCGTTTACCACTACGATCTACTATACCATTACAGGTTCAAGCAATGACGTTAACTAAATTACCTTCTTAAAAAGCAAAAAGCAAAAAGTCGTCGTTCAGGGCATTCCTGCTTACTAGCGACCAGGCGACAGCCTTTCCTTCGCGGTGATTTAAAGCTGAGGTGCTTAATGTCCCCCAAACCCTCAACTTCAATTGAACATCACTAATAAAACGGTGGAGGCCCTATTACGAGTACTGCACACTGTAGAGTGGACATGTGGTAATTCCTTAAATCAGCCCTTCAATGACGCAATGCGCTTCAACGGCACACGCCAAAGGAATGGAGTTGGGAAACGCGTTGAACCACTCCAAGTCGTTCAAGTTTTCGTCGTTCACCGTTACGTACCCGAGCACGTTCACGATTGGCATGCCCGCCGCGAGAGATTTTTCGACTAGCTTATCCGCGATGAATTTCCGTAGCTCGTCGCGGAGCATTTCACGCTCGTGGCCGTCAGCACTCAAGTGGCCTATCACGAAATCGCCTAAGGCCTCGGTTTGCTCCGGAGTCAAAGGCGCCTTGTACTTGACACTGACTTTCGCGAACGGATCCAGGCCAGAGCAAGCGTCGAGGAAGTCCCACAGGGCAGCCACGTGCTTCAACCGCACGTGTGCAGCTACTGCACGTTCCAAAACTAGTTCGTCGCGTACAAACATCAGCGTGTCTCGAAGGTAATCTTCCAGCAAAACCTCGCCAACTTCAATGGATGTTGCCAAGCTCCCACCTGTGGCTGCTAAGAACGCTACCACCATTCCCAAGGTCCCGAGAAGGTGGTACGCTGCCGCTGGCTGCCCCTGAAACTCTCTTTTCAACGCTTCTAAACTGTCCCGGGAGAGCGGCTCTTGGGCCACTTTGGCCCGCAACGGAGCTAACCCACCGCTCAAGTGTTGCTCGTGCGCAAACGTAAATGTACGCAGCTCGAGGTCCAACACCGGCAAGTGCTGCAAATGTTTCTCCACCAATCGAGCCTCTGCTTTCGCGAAGTCGTAGCTTCCACTGCCACTGCTGGAGGAGGACTCCACGCACTGGAGTGAAATGTAACGCACCAAGGCGTTCAAGTCATAAGTCAACACATGTGCATCGGTCAGGTGCCTCGAACTCACGGTGCCAACTCCATCCCGCCCGTTGGCCTCTCGCGCCGCATCTCTTCTGTCGGCTATGCTTTGCTTTGCAACACCTTCCGCAGACTCGCCAGCGGCGCGCCTTGCTTGTCGAATTGCCACGCTTCGCTCGTCCACTGCGGCCACCAAAGCGTTGTGCTCGGCACGAAGGTGTTGCACGAGCGCGAGCGAGCAGATGCCTTCGTCGGTGTCACAGGGGAGGCAGAAACTCACGAACTCTTCTCGAGACATGCCTACACTAGCGTATTCCTTGGGAACAACTAGGCACTCAAAGCGCTCTACAAACTTCCAATTGGCATTCCAGGCAGAGGCGAAGCCGTCAAACGCCGCTTCCCACAGTGGTCGTTCTTGGGGCGACAGGTTTTCCAGAACGGACCTAATCGTTGTCTTCCGCGCCGTTTCTCGGTCCATTCTGCGGTCAAATCGGCTTCGCAAGAGCGCAATCCATTCGAACAATTTCGGCAAGTGAGTCAGAGCTTTCAGCTTTGGCCCATTTTCAAAGAAGGATGCAAGCACTGGAAATGGTGACGGGTCGCTTCCGTTATTGCTGAGGCGCTGCAGAGCTCCAGTGAAATGCGACAGCTCGAAAGGCCGATGGTAGTGCCACAGCGCCAGGCTGGAACGCGCTCGTGCTTCGGCTGACAGGGCTGCAGAAGTATGGCGTTCGGCGAGCTCACCGTCTAAGCCTTCAGCCAGATCTTGTTCGAAGTCTGCGCTGCAGAACAAGGCAGTGGCTCGGCTTACTTGGGCGTCCAAATCGCCTGCATTCAGCACGGGCGACAGGACTCGGCCCAGAGCAGTCTCCCAAGAATTGCGTGCTTCCAAGGACAGTTGCATGGCGTTCGCGGAAGCTGAGGAAGCACCACTGGCTGCAGTTTTAGTGACATCGCAGAGGGTTTGGTGCAAGAGAACACTGAGGTCATCGGCGGACTTGTCAAGAAGCTCTTTGAGGAGGGTCCATGCGCTCTCTAGATGCGCCGATAAATACTCGCCAATGTTTACGCCAGCGCGCACATATTGTGGATTCATCAGAGCAGCAGCTTGAGTGCTCCATTCCATTTCCCCCACGGCGCACATGCCCAGCATCATGCTTCCGTGCAAGAAGTACCGCATGGCACGGACTGAAATAGGATTCAGCTCCCTAACAGAGAAGTACTTGTCGGCTTCCGAGTCGGTCCCTCTTAAACTGTAGCCACTGGGTGAGTTGTCCTCCATCTCTGTCGTTTGGTAATAACCGGTCCCTACGTTTCCGATGTCTTGATTGTTCGAAAGGAGGTCATGGCTCAATCCACCGATTTGTTCTCCGCATTCGGCGCACCTGTTCACCTGGGTGGGGCGTCCACATAAATCCACGTAAAAAGGATGGCCGTTAGGGCAGCGGTACCACCGTCCCCCCAACGCGCTTTGGGCCATTTTAAGATCATCTTCGGGCATCGTTGGTAGCCAGGACCCTTGCAGTTCAGCTGGCCGCAAGGCCACGGCCTGAAAGAGTGCCAGCTGGCTTCCCGGCGCCGCCGCGAGGCAACTCACAGCCAAATGGGCCAATAGTTGGGCCTGAATGACGGCCTCGGGCGAGCTGCTAGGGCTCAGGCGAAGCACGTGGAGATGCACTGCGCCTTCACCACCAGCAAAGAGGGCAAAGAGGGCAAATTCGGGCGGCGAGCAGCAAGCCAATTCTGCTGGCTGACTGTTGAGCCAAGCAACTAGCTCAGCTGAACGGCTTGCGAGGGTATCACCCCGTGAAAGCACGTTCAAGAGAAGCACGTCGCAAAAGAGGGCTGCCAAGAGTGCGGCCTTGAAGTCAGGCAGTGCGGTTGCCTGGCGAGCAACGTGAGCCAGGCTCGCCGCCAGCGCAGGAACACTTCCGTCCTGCACGTAACGGGCCACAGCTGCGTGCGTCAAATCAAAACCAGGCAAAGTATTGAGCGGGTGCATGCGCGGGAGAATGTTTTGACCCAGAAACTTTCGAAAATGTAAGTCATTCTCAGCGGGCGTGTCGCGCCATTGCACCACCCAAGGCAAGGCGCTCATGGGCCCCTGCAGAAGGCCTCGCAAGACGGACGCTCCTACGCGCTTGGCTATTTGTTTGAGCACAAACACGCGCATGCTTCGAACGAGCCCTGCGTGTTGGCTATCAGCGCTATCGACCAATAAAGGGTCACATAGCTCAGCTGCAGCCTCTATCACTAGAGCGGTGTTTGCTTCTCCTTGAATTGTGGTCGCCCTTAGCGCTGCAAAGCGCACAAAGAGGTGCCTCGCGTAAGCGGCAGCGTCAAGGGCAGGCAACACATTGGCAGTATTCAGCTTGGCAGGCTCGGCCAGTAGATACAATAATCTGAGATCAGGCAGAGTGTGAGCATCATCTGAAGCGCCGGAGTCCAAACTCTCTTCGGTGACAGCGACATAGGCAGCGGCAAGGGGCGTGTCACAGAAACCAGCTGCCTTCATGTCCTCAAGAAGAGCAGTAGCCAGCGTGGATGAAACAGCTGGGCTTGCCAGCGATCGCAGTTCGCGAAGTAGCGCGATGCGCCCGCTTCGACCAGGCAAAACACCGAGGCGCACCTACAATGGATAAGCATAATCATCCCCACACCACAGAACAATTCACATACATCAGATAGCTAGGGTGAATTATGCAGTAATATGAACACAACAGGGGAAAACGGGCTAGACGGAGAATAAGGAAGCACGTACCGTGGAAGCGAGCGCAGCGGGCACACGGTCGCACGCAATGACGGTGAGGTCTTTCAAGAGCTTCTCAGGCACGCCGTCGCTGATGAAGTAGTCCAGGCAACACTGCTCCGTGAACTGACCCACGGCAGCAGATGGCACGTCGTCACTCGTACAGCGCAGCGCAGCTTCGGCGCTCACGAGCACTGCGCGCAGCAACTCCGCGCTCTGCAGCGGGTGCTTGCGAGCTGCTTGGGCCAGCGTAAAGACGGTTTCAGGGAGCAGCGAAGACAGCGGCAGTGCGATGGTGCGCACGAAGAGCGACACCATCCCCACCGCAGCCCATCGGGCAGCCACGGCCATGCAATTTTGCCTGCTTTCGTCGTCGTCCATGCTTCGGCTTGCGAGAGCAAAAAGTGAATCGAAATGCGGGCGCGCAGAGTCCAGCGACGCAAGCCACTGCAAATACAAGGCACAAAAGAAGAAGATAAGAAAAATAGGTCAATAGATGCTTCAATGCTCGGTTGATATGCACACAGATGCCGCAAAGGCTAGATCGCAAGTAACGTATAGCTCTCTTTCTCTCTGCAAGAATATTGGCGTATGGGTAGGTTTGTGGTTGGGTGCATGGGCACTACAGTTTGAAGATGAGTTCGGAAGGTTGAATTGATTCTAAGCCGGTCTGATATCGGGCCCACACATAGCCAGAGAGGGAAGTAGAACGAGAGGAAGCTAGGGCAAATAACAGAGCTCAGGGATACGAGGAACACTCAAGAAGAGATAGCCAATTTATTAGGAAAGCTTTTAGGCCCGCTGTTTTCTGGATATGACTAAGCGAAAGTGATATACTTACTTCGATGTAGCCGGTGCGTTGGTCTTCCCAGTGATTAACCCAATCTGCACCTAGGTCTACGGCAGTTGTCACCGCAGCCAACACTGCGAGTAAGCGCTCTTCAGTGCTCATTTCAACGACAAAAAACGACTGCAGGAGGTCAACTACAGGTGTGTGAGCATGGGGTACAGCACTAAGGAGCGCAAAGAGTAGATGGACTTCTTGTTCTGCACGCCACAGCCGAAAGTGCAACGCGGCGAGAGTCCGCGGCTTCTCTTGGCCATAAATTTCCAGAAGGCGAAACAGAAGCATGGATTGAGCTTTTCGAGACACGTTAGGCATAACTTTGAAGTGCATGCAACAAAGATCATGAGTGTAACGCTCAAGGAGCGAATCGTCCTCTAGGCAGCCGTCGAGGCCGAGGTTCAAAACTGCAAACTGCTTGTCTAACGCTTCTTCCGAGGTGCCTTCCGAAAGAATGCGCAATGAGCTGAAGTGCATGTCCAAGAAAAAGCTGAAGGGAAATTCTGCCGAAAAAAGGGCTTTCATGCCCGTCGCATACCACGCTCACCTCTTCTTGCATTCGCAATTGACCAGGACGATGACTCGCGTTGATCATGACAGTAACTTTTTCAAAGACTTGCATTTGACGGAAAGACGCTACGAAGAGGCCTCCAAAGTCCTGCAGCGACTTTTCCGTTAGCAAACGCAGCGTGTTGTTTCGATCGGCATGGCTCAACGCGATAGCAAGAGTCTTGGCCACCGCAGCAATGATTTGGTTGTGCAAAGCACCCTGAAAGGTACCGCTTCGAGCAAGTGCACTCTCGTCGTCTTGCGCAATTGACGCCACGTCCAATTCATACGACTTGGACTTCTGGATCATTTCGCGCACCAGCCCTGCAAAGAGGTCCACGATGAACGGTTGGTCCATTAAAGACAGAAGATGGACGATCTGCTCGCGGACTTGGAGATTGCTGCGCCCTGAAGGATACTGGAGCATCGCGAGCGCAGGACGGAAACTCGCTGCCAGCACTTTCTTCATCTCAAGCTCTGCAACCACATCACTCATGGACTTGCCGATCATGTGCTCTACCGAAGGCAGGCCAGTGTTGCTGGCGACGTGCACTCCATCCACGAAGGCGAGCCGCCACCGCAGGTCATAGGAAGCACACCACTTGTTCGTCGCTCCTCGAGGCAAATGCAAGAGCATCACGACGTGAATCCCGCGGCGCTGCTTGTTCGACTCTGTCAGGGACAAGCCGCCAGTGACTTCACGAGAGAGAAAAAGTCGCCGTAGTTGAGCATTGTGAGCGCAGACAAACAGTGAAAATCAGAAGGATTATTGATGAAGTTTGCCAGAAGAAACTTTTATAGAAGTCGGCGACAAAGAACATGAATGAACATGGGCAGTGACATGCAACTTACGTGAAAAGCCTTTTAATCAAAGGAGTTGCTTACCGGTAGATTCCACAGATGCTTCCTGTGACGCTGCTCTTATGTCGAACTCTTCTGCCCTGGCACCTTGCTTGAAATCACCATTTCCTATGCCTGGTGCTTTCTTTCCTGCGGATTGCTTCATGATTCCCTTCTCGGTTTCCTCATCTACCTCTGTGTGCTGCTGCAAAACGAACTTGGCGCGCGCGTTTTCCAGAATGTTTTTCGCGTGTTCTACGCGGCGCGTGCCGGTCCCCAAAGGGTCACACTGGAGCAGAAACATGGCCCCGTCTTGAGCTTCTTCAAAGAACTCGTTGACTTTTTGGCGCAAGTCTCGCTCTTGGTCTAGCTCGTGAAGCGCTACATGGGTCACTTCGAGCCACGGGCATTCGGTTGTGAGTTCATGCGTCACGTCGGAAGCCAGCGGCGAATGCGTCGCAACCATTACGCTAGCCCCTACCCCATCTGAAGTCCATTCTTCCAGCATCGTGTTGGCAAGCACTGGCAAGGACGAGTGTTGCTGGCGTCGAAAGTAAACATTCCTGAGGTCGAGGCCAAGTTCGTTTCTTATGGCTCCTTGCAGATCACGCTGAGCCAACACCCGGCAGACACGCTCTGGGCAAGCCAACCACAGTAATTGCTCCCAACAAGTTGCGAAAAGCTCACTTTCTTCGAGGTTCTTGGCAACCACTGGTGCTGCTGCTAAGCCACTTCCATCGGTAGCACTCTCAGCCATCTTCTTGTGAGATCCTTCAGTTGAAAAAGAATTTGAAACACTCTCTTGCCGTGCCCGCGTAGCCAGGAGAAGTGAGCTCAGGAAGTCACTGTGCCACCCACAAAAGGTCGCCCGCAAGGCCCCTTGTGTCGCCCCACCGGATTTTCTGTATCTGTGTTGACGCTGGCCTCCGGAATCTTTTTTCGCACTCTCGGCCGTGGCTGCACCTGCAACGGCAAACCGATTTGCCAAATCTTGAAGTCGTTTGAGGAGGAACTGATCGTTTGCTTCAAGCACGTCAGAGCGCTCCAGCACTTGTTTTTCGAAACGATTCAGTAGTGGGGGCGCCAGCCTCTCGTAGGCATCAACTTTCTCCACAACCACTACAACTCGAAAGCCTGGATGGATCGGGCAGAGGCGAGAGTGGGTCCCAAATGCCAAGCGAACGTACAACTGCCCGCCATAAGACGAGTAGTGCTGATTCAACAAGTCTAAAAGCAAAAAAAAAAGAAACGAGGAAAACCATCAGGGAAGAGTCAAGAAAAAAGACACAAACAAAAGGAAGAAAAACTCAAACCTCTCGAATGGGCCTTTCTTTACGTGCACGCTCTCATTCTCTTTCTTTATTTTAAAAGTATCCCGGCAACACCAGTCAACTCGTACCGTAGAGAGACTCGTAGAGGCTTTCGCAATGCACGAGCACTACCGTGGTCCCCACCGCCATGCACAGTTTCACGCGCTGAATGTCGAGCACAATTTGCAAGTCCGTTTGATCCAGCGGAAATTCACTCCCAAAGATCACTTCCGTTGTGTGGTGGCTGAGCGTTCCGCGATCGAAAACCAGAGGTAAGGCCCCGTTGTTTTTGGTCAAAAGCATCAGATGCCGTGCCGAAGGCTCTTGCAAGTTGGCTCGCACCAATAACTCGGTCCCTGGCCAAAACGTTGCGCTCGGTAACGGCAACCTTAACTCTTCAAAAAACTCTGAAACAATTGCTTCCATTTCTGCTGGCCGCCCTCCGAAGTTTCGAAGCTCGGCATTGAGCAGCATAAAGGCGTCAAGACCTGACGACAACTTTTCAACAGGATGCTTTGCAGACAGCATACTGGTCAATGAAGCCATGGCGCCGCTCGCGCTACCTAATTCTTCTCTTTTAACTGTGGGCGTGGGATTGTTGATGGCTGCATTGATGGCTCGCACGGTGGAGTAATACTCTCGTAGTCCCCAAAAGTCTGCGTGAGCCTGATAATGGTACACAGCACTGTACGCTCTCGCAAGAGCACCCAAATAGCCTTTGAGGTTGGCAGATTTGACCATGCCTTCTGCGGTCAACGCCAGGTCCTCAACCGTGGGCGCGGGGCGGTACAGATGCACGGCGCGGTTCATTTTCGCAGGGTCTAGCGTCCAATTGCTGATGCCCACCACGCTTTCGTTGTCGCCGGCTTCGTCCAGTAGTTTGTGAAGCACTTTGAGGGGTAAATGAGGCGACTGCTCGGCTAAGCCAACTTCGTCCAAGAGCACCACTACGACAGTCCCTGGAGACTCGCGGCGGTAGCGCTGAGCAGACGCGAAGGCTTGCTCGATGCCAGCTGAGGTGGAAAGTGGACTGCACTGGTACGGAAATACTACGAGGGAGTTTCCAGAGAAAGGAGCAAAGAGGGCATGTTCAAAAGTGAATTAAAGAAGTAAACGCCCCCTTACTCATGAGTATTTCATGCACACACCTGCATTTCCCTTCAATTTAGCAAATCAATAACACAAGAAAAGCTCAGAAAGATAGCACGAAGCGGAGTTTGAAGAAAGACATACAAACCTTCCACAGCGGGCAAGCTCTTAAGAAAGGCAGTGTCAGAAGCTGAGCCGTTCAAGTTTTGCTCAATCAAGCCCATGGCAAACGACTTGGAAGAGCCCGGTTTGCCGACGACAAAAATGGGAATTTGGTTCAAGGTCGAGACCAAAATCATGAACATATTTTCACAGAGCGCTTCGTTGAGAGCAATGCCTTCACCAACATTGAACTCGCGCGTGAATTGCCGTTGTGTTTCACTCAGCGTGGTCTCAAAAGGTGTCACTGTCTCAAGCATGAGCCACTCGCACTTGCCAGGCCAGCCACTTGGCCCATACATTGCATCTTGATAGTCTCCGAAGTCTGCGGCTCCAGTTTCTGCATAAAAGTATGTGCTCTGTAGTTCACGCCAAGCGCTGCAGATGACTCTCACGAGAATTGTGCGCTCGTTTCGAGGTAATCGGGCATGGTAGCAAAACGCCAACGACAAAATGAGAGATTTTCGAACCACCGTTCGCGCAACAGGCCGGAGGGCATAGAAATCAGAGAGGTCCCACCGCTTGCTGTAGTGCCGGTTCTCATAAAAATGAGCCCCAAAGAATTTGAAAACTATACAACAACGCCTGACGTCTCTGAGCGAGGCAGCGGATCGTTCCCCGCCACTAAGTTTGCGAATGCACTCCTGAGCAGCGCAGACTAGCTCGGTAAATACATCAACAAAATCATCAAAATCGCTCTCTTCGTTGGCCCAAGACGACGTCCATGCCGAGTAAAAGTTCGCTGTAGGCTCTGCCTCAGCTGCAGGTCTAGCTGAATTTGCTTCGAATTCAGACTTGAGCTGACTCTTGATAATCGCATGGATGTAAAGCTTTTCAGTGCTATCTTTTAAGGCACCGAAATCAAATATGTGATCAATCATTGACTCAGGCAGCGGGTGCACTCTGTACACCAGATTGCGCAGCGGATCCTTGATGCCCGTGCCCACGTTTTCCCCCAGCCCGCGCTCGTGCTGCTCAAATACCAAGCCAGCCATTTCTTCGTTGCCGTACAAGGAGTTGTTGGCCGCCCGCAAACGGTAAGGATTGCAGGCAGCGATGATTTTCAAATTCGGTGGAATGGGAACACCGTTGAGGCAGCGGTCGCACACAATCTCCCGGAAGAGGCCCATGCAGTTGCAGGTGTTCACTTCGTCGTAAAAGACGACAATATTTTCGTGCGGCATGCGATTAGCTCGGTCGACTTCAATTGCTGTCCACGCGACGATGTCGTCATCGACCATGCCACCGTGGACATTGAGGGTGCGCAGCACGAAGCCAAGGATGCCGCACATGTTGCGAATCAGTGACGACTTCCCACAACCGGTCTCACCCATGATGATTACAGGCAGGGTAACCTTCAATCGCATCAAGATAGAGATCATTTTCAAAAGGTTGTCAACGGTTAAAACATAACCGTCATCCATTGTAGCGATGCCACCCCGGCCATCTCCCATAAGGCCTTGAATATCACGCAACCGCTGCACACATTCCTCATTCGTGATCTGTCATTAATGTATGAAGCAAAAGAATGAGTGAGAGTGAGAAAGAACTCGAGACAAATAAAAGCAAACAATTACGACAAATTGTTCTATGATTTGACCTGATTCCAATCCTTTGCAAAATTGATCTTTTGTAATTCGAGCTCGCTTTGTAAGCTACTGCTGATGTACTCATTCGCTAATGCTGGATTTAAGCTCATGAGATCCACGCCATCAACATTGCTTTCGCCATATGGGCTCATTTTGAATAACACAATTGGATGATCAGTGTCTTCCCAGGAGCGCATATTTTCAAATCTCGACGCCATTTCGAGAAGTCGCAACGGAGCAGGACTACCTGCAGAGACACGGCGAGCTTCGTCTATGGACGAGGACGAAGAATGACGCCTCAAAAGCGGTGGGGGGCCTAGAGAGAGGTCCATGCCACCATTTGAAGAAAGGGAGGTGGAAGCAGCAGCCAATCCGGATGTAGAACTAGCGCCATCGGATGCGAGAGCGCCATCGCTTCCCCCGACGCTCAAGGCTTCAATTCGGGGAAGCGGCCCAACTCCCGAGACTTGAGCCACGCTGCGCAGGGTGAAGTCCTTGCCGGTCTCCACCATCATGCGCACAAAGGCATGCTTAAATTCAGGCCAGCCACCTCCAAGCGATGCCAATAGATTACCATCGAGAAGAGCATATTTCTCTACCTGTATTACAAAGTGGAAAAGAAAATAGAGAAAATACAAGGAAGTTTTTCATGAAGTATCAGAAATGACTGAATATTAGGGGTAGGTTGTACACGATCCGTGGTGATTGATTTTGCAGCTCAAATTTCTGTAAAAAGAAGATATACAAAACACACGCAAACCTGCTGAAATTGGATGTTCAGGAACATGACCAACGAACGAAAAGCGGCAAACAAGGGCTGCAGGGCAGGGCCAGTCGAAGCATGGCATACTTCAACCAGCACCTCAAAGACTTCTTGGGAGGTGATGGGAGCATCGGTGAAGACGTCAAAGCCTGGGGAATAATCTCCGCTCCTCGGGTCAAATTTGCCAGTCTTAAACGCGCGCAGCCATTTAGCTACAAGCACGGCTTCTTCATAAGCTGGTAATGCAATTTTCGTGGCAAATGGATCTGTGAATACTGGGTAAGTTAAGTCCATGGTAGCAGCAGACACTTCTAGCAGAGTGTTGGGCAATAAACTCGCGAATCGTAATGCCTCGGCAGACTTGTTCCCCGGAGAATTCGGGAGTTCGATTAAGACTTCAACCGCGGCATTGCGATGATAGAACTGACTGCTCATGGAGTCGCGAACTACGCCCACTAATAAGAGCTCAAAGAGCATCGTGCTCGCGCTGGCCGGAATGATATGCCCTACATCCAGGTGCACAACCATAGAAGTCGTGGACCCAACCGTAAAGCTTGCATCTGCCGCCTTGCAACGCGCTGTAGCGTCTCGAAGGCAAGCCACTAGCGAGGCAGGTGTTGTATTTTCGCGCATTGGAACACGGCAATACGCGATGGTTTCTCCTAAGTACTGCCTTTCTCCGACGCGCCGCATAATGCTGTGCGTTTTCCCACCTCCGTTGATACAGCTTGCAACCGCTTCGGTAACACCCAAGTGTAATCTGAACGCGTGCGCGAGGCCTTCCCGGAGTTCGCTGGTTTCAAGAGACGTTAAATCGATGTAATGCTGCGAAAATTGATTCACTGCCACTTGTTGTGGTCGCCCGCTCACGAGCAAGAGCGTTGCGGCATTCGAAGCGTCCCACTCTGCCAGCAAGCTGCGCGCTTGGTCCACCAGGTGGCATTGTTGCGCGTACGACAGCATGTGAAGGTCGGCAATGACAAATATATGGCTGCCACGACCGCAAGTGCGTGCGGCGATCCAGCGACGTAGAAGCAACTCAACATCTTCAGATGTGGTGTCTACGGTCGCAAACAACACTTCTCCAGGTTCTGGCACTCGCTCGTGGCGCATAAACACACTCAATGTGACGTCGATGACATCTTCTGGGGTGTCTGTTGAAGTAACGAAGAGAGGAATATCGCTTCCTCCGTCGATGTTACCTAATATCAATTTTGTTTCATTTTCCATTCACGAGAAAAAACAAAAAGTATTTTAAAAAGTTACGGAGAAAGGTGTTTAAAGTGTGTGATTTCAAAAGCGAACACGATTTCTTTTGCTTCAAGGTTTGACGAGGAAAGAAGTAACGAGTATTAACGAACCTGCGTGCCTTGCAGCAGCAGCTCCTGGTGGTGGGATATTCCGCACCACGCTCTCTTTTCCAAAAAGCAACGACAATTCTACGCCAAGTGCGTTGAGAAAATCTTCACCTTTACTGAGCCTTATAAATAAGTTGTCCGCTAAGGTAGGTACTGCTGCCTCGTTCACTGTTGACGACACCGCGTAGAGCATCGCTGTCAATTCTACGGAGAGCCTGAGCTGTGACGTTGTCGTATCTTGGGGTTTTGGCTGCGCAATTCCTTTTGTATCGCCTGCAACCCCAAATTTTTGAGCGTCCTCAGCAACCATACGATCCATGTGCTGAGAATGACCAAACAAAAAGGCCACAGCTGCTTCCAAATTGTTGTCACAGCGCCGCAGAGCTGCTGCTGCGTGGTCTTCATGGAACCCAGTCGCGCTTACAACGCTGATATTATATGCCAAAGAATCCTTAGTCCCTGCTAATGAGCTCGATGCTGAGGCTTCTGTTGTTGGGATTTTCATCGGAACATCCAAAGGTGCTTCTACGAGCTTTCGAATGCGGAGAATGTCTCGCATCGTGAAATAATTCAAGAAGTAATGCTGGTTTCTCGAGGCTTTGACTTGCTTTTTCCACACGTCTGCCTCAAGTTCAAGTACCTTGAGCTGACCCTGCATTGCAGGAAGGGCATCCATAGCGATGGCCTTCTTAAGTGTGAACGTAGGTTGGCAGTAAGTTGGATGGCCTGCAGACGAAAGACCTTGCAGTGCTGCTGATGTGTCACTCATGACTTGCAACTGTTGCACAAAGGATTCGATAAGCGAAGATGCCCCAAATTCTGCCTCAAGCTCGGTTGGTACCTCTGCCATAAGGAGCTTTGAGCGCAAGTCCATGAGGTAGTCCAAACTCTTCCGTTCTCCACCTCGAAGGAAAAAAAGTATTTCGACGCCAAAAGTTGTATGGGGGAGAGTCAACGGTAAACTTCACTATTCGGAAAATGGTGCATAACACTGGAAGACAAGCAAATGAGGCACAAAGCTTTCAGACAGAAAGCACTGTCAAGCATACCGGGAGTGATCACCACTAGAGCCTCGTTGAGATTATCAAACGTTCGGAGCACGAAGACCCCGCCTGAAGCAAGGTCTTGGAGGTCATAGCAGCTCTTAATGGAGGGGCTCTTGGTCTGCTTTTCAAATACATTCAAGAGCGCATCGAAGGCTCCAACAATGTTTGCCAAATGCCACAGAGGGTCGTCACTATCAAGACCGCTACGACTTGACAAATTGACTCCTCTGAAAGCGCGCATCAAGGCCTAAATAGAATAACGATCTTAAAGTGGATAAATCACTCAAGTGCAATGCAAATCAATGATAATGCGACATAACAAGCGAAGAATTCGAGGTGTAAATGAAATAAAAAATGAAGCTTTACCATTAGATCTTGGTACGGCGGCCCACTGTACAGTATTTCGATCAGAAGGGTGCGCACAAAGACAAGCGACGCGATGGCGGAGAGCATCCGAGGTTCATCGGTACAGGGGCGCACTACATTGAGCACCTGGTTAAATTGTTGCTGGTCTCCGTGCGCAAGAAGCCATTTCACCAAGGCTGGACAGCCTGCTAGAATTGTCATGAAGTGGAGAGTAGCATCGGAGTAGGACGCAAAGACTCTGCGCATACCTTTGACCAAACCAGGGATGGATCCAAGAGTGGTGTTTCCAGCAGAACTGACAATGGCGTCGCGGTGCTTGGCCAGGGTCGCACGAAATGTGTCATCATCGAGTGCGGTGGTGCACAGAGCAGGCCCAAGGAGATCATGCAAGGTTAAGAGAATAGGCAACCAACGACCAAGCTTTCGAAGCAGAGTATAGTCCTTGAGTTTGTCAAGTATATTTCGAAAGTCCATACTTTGACAAAAAGTGGTGGTAAAGAGTGTGCGCACTTCTTCTGAAACTTGAGCCTCCGACTGAATCGTTCCAAAAGTCGCATCCTAGATTCAAGATGTGTGGCATAACAAGAACATTTTTAAGAAGAGGAGAGGAGGAGGAGACAAGAGAAGCGGAAGGAATACGAAAGAATCATGCACGTTTTTCTATTCTCTTTTGATTTCACCAATTCTTCTATTGTAAGCGTCCCCATAGTCGTCATTTGAGCAAGATCATGCCATCGCTTCTTGGCACGCGGCAGGAGTAATGACATCACCATCTCCTGGCTGAGGACTTTGGTGTTCATTTCCTCGTCAATTTTGGCTTGGCGGTCTTGTCGTTCAATTCTGGCGCGAGCTCGGGTTTGTCGCGCTTCTAATCTGGACGCTACCAGAGCTTGTATCGTGCCTTCCTGTGCCTCTATCCATTGTTGCACAGCGGTCTCGTCTTGGGGGTCAATTTCTTCAGGCAATGGTGGCCGAGTGCGAGTATCTTCTTCTTCACCATCGTTTGCATCCTCAAGATCCGCTGCCGCACTTGATTGCAGGAATTCTACGGCACCCTCAATGGATTCTTCCAATACTTGCTTGCCAGTTTGCCGCCAGAGCGCTAAAAAGACTTCGCTCGTTCTTAAATCATAAAGCCAGTCGATTTCTACAGACACCTCGTCGAGAACTCCAGCGGGCCGAGACGAAGAGGACTCAGCTGCACTCATTCCAAGGGGAGGCCCATCTTGGCCCGTGTAAATTTGACTCGACAATAGAGCACTGTAGTTCTTGGTGGCATCGTCAACAATTTGGCGGAGCATCGTAGCGTCAATTCGAACGCCGGCTGAGACACAGAAGAAGGACGATTAGGCCTGACACTTGGTGAGGCGATCGTCAAAGTTTAGCTTGCGAGCAATCAAGGCCTGCAGCGTTGATCGCTGCGCTTTTGAGTCCGCCACACCAAAGGCATCTACAAGAGCATAATAAGAGCGGCTGGATTCGTCTCCCTCGAGTGCACCGAGCGTATGAAGGGAGGCAGCGTCGTCCTCAAGCGACTCTGATGTCGTTGCGAGGAGACATTCAGCGCGTTCAATTGTTGGACCAGCACCGTGTTCATGCCGTTCAAGTCTCCGCTGCCATGGAACCACTTGATGACAGCAACCCATGTGCGATGGTGCACCAATGCATTTTCAAGACTCGGTGGGCTTGGTTGGGTGGTACTAGTCGTACTCCTGCCTGAAGATAGTGGCTCGGTCACACCTGATACCAGAGCTGAGAGAAGATCGTGAGCGAGTGATATCGTTGGCGGCGAATGCTCCATCACCACTTCAAGCAAATGCATCCCTTCTGCAGGAGAACGCCCCGCCACCATTCTTTTAGCTTCAGAGGCTATGAATTTGGCCAAAGTTACGCAGTGCTTGAGCACTCCATTTTGTTGTTGAGAGGTAACGCGGCAAATGGCTTCGAGGATAAGCGCAGGCTTACCCTTAAAAAACCAGCAATGTGTCATTTCCAAGAGAAGGTCACGATGGTTTCGTCCAAAGAACGCCGTGTTCAGCAAAGCATTCAAATGGGTACAAGAATGAGCTAAATCAGCTACACGGCATGCCGCCGCATCTGGTGTTGTCGCAATAGCGGCACTTTTCGATGCTCTGCTCTTTTTCTTCTTCTTTTTCTTGCCTTTGTTTCCCTTTGGCAACCAACCGCCAGCACCGCTCCATCCTTGCCAGCCCTCTGTTTCATCTTCATGTTGTTCATCTAAGATGCCAGCGCGACTAGCAGCGAATTCTGTACGCTCAGATTCGTGCTGCCGCCGCAACCATGCCTTGGCAGCATCATTCAGTTCCCCCCAATCTCCGGTAAGCTCATTCGTGCTGCCAAAGAGATCAATTCCCAGTAAATCTTGCAGCCGGTATTCTTCAGCCGCTTCTAGGCAGCGCACAACGGCTTTTAAAGTAGGCTCAGGTTGCTGTGCAGTTGATGTGTGCTTCAAGAGGATAGTGGCCATTCGAGGGCTTCGCCACAGGCGCGGGCTAGCATCCAGGAGCTGTTCGAGCGCAAGCCAATCCTGAGTTGAAACCCACTCAAGCTGCTCAACTTTGCTCATCACTACTATTGCTAGAGATTTGTCATCGCGTGCAAAGCGTTTCAGCCAGTCATTCTCGAGCAGCGCGTTCATTTCTGCCACCGATGGTGCGTGTTCCAGCACAGTGCAGGCCCACGCGCGAGCCAATTGCGTTTCCCACGGTTCACTAGCTTGGTCAAGCATTTTGCTTGCCCCATCTGTAATTTCTGCTGCTTCACTGGTACGAGAACCGTGAGTAACTATTGGTTGAGCTTCGGACAGGGATAAAGTGCGACGAGCCGCAGTAAGATACAAGTTGGGGTAATTGGCAGTACGGGTTTTGTTGTAAATACTTGGACTTTTGGTTGGGTGCATTTGTGCTAACGGAAGCAGAGCAAGCCAGTGGCAGTAATTGTAGAACGAAAATCGCTCAATGCACTCGACTAAGCCCATTGGGAGCAAATGCCACCTACTACCAACCCACGATGCGTCACCATCTTGAAAATTGCGAAACCAGGACGGGGCGTCAATGTGGTCAACGAGAAACTGGCACCATGGCCTGGGCTCTGGGGGCTTTCGGTAGCTGAACTCAGTGTAAGTATGCGCAACCAAACCATATGTGTCTGCTCAAGAGAAACACAACACAAAGTGTGCAATCATTTAAGATGTGTGTATGCGAGAGAAACTCCTCAGTAAAGAAGAATACACCCAAACACTTATACAGTAAAAAAACAGGAGAAGAAATCGACCAAGACGAGGCCTTCGCAGAAATAAATACGTTGTGCGCATCTATACATTTGCATGCGTTTGTACTAGAGCAAGTAAATCATTCAACTTTTACACGATCTTACATGGGTAACCGTGATTGGTGACTGCTGTTGAATTGTCGCGCTCCGATGACGTAACTCCAAATTGCCCGACCATTCCCGTGAGAACCATCAACTCTTCTTGCGAGAAATGCTTCCCGTCGCGAGCGTATTCTTCTATCATCTGGTCGAAGACGTCTTCGACGTGCAGGCGCAACGCCTTCAACCCTGTTGCGCATATATTTGCCCATCGAGCCAGCGCACCCGCAACGGTGCCAGCATCGTGGGGCACTGCATCAGGCTCAAGGGCCAAGTCGTGGAGAAGAGTACGCACAAGGTATTGCACGGGCATTTCCCCCACAGTTGCGCTCAAGCCGTGAAAACGTGGGCTTGCGTAATTGTGCTGAAAGAGGTGGTAATAATGAGGTTTTACTCTCTTTTCCACTCGGAGGGCGCCTAGAATAATTTCATTCGCACAACATTTTAAATCGTGAATTATGATGCGCGGAAGAAAATACGAAAGCAGGTAATCAGAGCATTTACGTGTTCCTCACCCTCACACTCACCGCCTTCGCAAACTTCTTCACTCCTATTTGTCACAATTTTGTAAGTGAACTGAAAGAGCCCCCGTTCGCACACGTCATAGGTTGTATACGGTAGAATCACCGTAATTGACCATAGGAATGGATTGTGCGGGTGACGGGACATAGGTACACCGCCGTGCGACCATGCTCCGATGACGGAAAGGTTGCCGGTCACAGCCACATGCTCTCCTCCTTGCAATGCCTGTGGATCTAGCACTACGTAAAAGGTGCAATCAGTATGCGCATTTGGGTTTGGGCTCTTATAAGGCATTTGTAGGTTTTGTTTTGGGGGTTTTGGCAACATCGTCCAGGAGGGCAATTGGAAAGCGCTCTTCACTCCAGTATTCGCAGAGGTTAGCTGACTGAAGCTTGTTGCGTGAGTTGAAGTGGCGGCCGCGTGTGGGGCGGAGGTGGAGGTTAGGGGGGCATAACCGGGACCGTAACGGGCTTTGACGGCGCCTGGCCGCGGGGAAAACTTGGTGCGCGATTTCTTACCCAACACCCAAAAAGGCGTTACTTTTAAATGGTGCCACTTTGAACTGCGGTCGTCATACCTGACTAAGTGCATACCGTCCTGGAGTTGAAAGCAGCGGTATTGTGAGTGATAAATATATTTCAAGTCAGAAGATCTGATGCTCACCTTCGGATTCCACTTGGTGACCGAACCCTCCTTCAACTGCGTAGACTTGTCTTTCGTGACAGCAACCCTAGCGTTAACCAAGGATGAGGGGTTCTTCTCCCAAAAGTACTCTTCGTCATGCAAAGTCACCTGCGCTGCCATGTTGTGATAGGCACGCGAACGACGTGAACCGCGAAGTGCAAGGAGCAAGGAGCAGTGAGTGTGGAGTGTACGTGTGGAGCTAATAACGAGGGTGAAGCGAAGACTTCAGTAAAAAATTCTGGAGTAAAAGTCACTCCTGATGATTCGTAAACGTACGCATACTGTAATGGCAAGTAGACTAAGTAGACTGACTACTTTCTACTTTCATACTCTGTCCACACAGGCACACACAGCAATGTCACTTCTGTGTCATTTAGGTTTGTACCACATATTAATCCTTCGACATAGCGATAGAGTTCGGCGTACGCGCAGGCGAATCCTCATCCAGAAACCAGTGATATAACAAGGCCGGAATGTTAACGGGAAATTTCTACGAAACGACGTAAAAGCATTTTATTAAAACACAAGCCCGCGTGCCCGTGTGGCTATGGAAATGATGTTAAATATAGACCCCGAGGGGCTACAATAAGAAAGTGAATAGCCAGATACATAATTCAAAGGAATTTATACTAGAGGAAAAGCCTAATCAGGCGCACTTGTCAGAGTGGCTATGTAAATTGTCAAAGTCAGCGGCGAAGATCTTTGTTTTGAGGAAGATGAACTAGAAAGAAGTCAGAAGAAGTACCGGACCTAACAACGCAGGGTTGGAATTGTGGCGTGCCTGCAGAATGCACGTGTAAGGGCTGAGAATTTCACCTCGCGCAATCGTTCCACAGATTTAAGTGCCGTTTGTGTGCGGTAGAATCATCAAATATACTGAAATACGGGACGGGGTCTTTGGTGTTCTTTTTTGGACACAGGCCCCAAGGGGCCGAAAATAGGGGCACTATCTGGTAAATATAAAGCCAAGCAGCTCGTACAATGGGAGTTGAAGATACTCAAGGAGCGATTAGGCAGGCAATCATTCCCCAATTGGCCATTAAAGTGATGGTAGCGGTCTAAATTGGCACCTTCATTCGCGATCTGAGAGTATTGCTCCTCCTTTTTCTTATCTCGCTCCGTTCTATTTATTTAAGCGGCAGCTTTCAACCAAATAAAATTTTCAATGCAGAACGGCTCGCGAAGGTTCATCTTATTATCTTGTCACTCAAGCTGGGGATTCTACATGCATGCATGCTATAGTGATGTCAGTGCAGTTTCCAGTTTGAGCTGTATTTCGCGACGGATATCATGCCTGCCGTCTGATGGGCTGATTGGCGCAATGTCCTACCGCACAATTTCCGCTAAAATCCTAGCGAGAATATTATTATCTACTGAGTGACAATACCAACGCAGTTTAAGCGCCTTAGGACTAGGATTGGGAATTGGGAATTCCATAAGAAATGATAAATATTGCCATCAAAGTTGCGTTTCACGGGGTTTCACGCCCACGCGTGATTCACTTGCGGAGGCTGTAAATTTACTACACGCGTGATTTATGCGCTAAATGTAATGAAGTTTCAAGTGCGAAGGTGAATCACCTTTTTATCGTTAAAAATTCATTTTACGCCTGATTTGCGCGTGATTTACGCGGATTTCCGAACCTAGATTACCATAAATCTAAATCAAGGCGTTCGGCCAATGAAGGGACTCACCAGTAGCTAAAAAGTAAATTCGCTTCTCGCAAAAGCAATTATTTCTTGCTTTTCCGTATTCTTCTGGCATGGGCACGTGAAATCAAAAACTTACACTAGAATTCGCCCCCTCTTTAGCTGCCAGTCAGTCAAATGTCAATTGTGCTCCAGGGATATTCTCTTAGCAGCCACTCCACAAATACTCCACGGCCACTCACTAAAAAGATGATGTGGTGCTTCTACGGCGTGGTTGAATCGTCTACCAAGTTTGCACCGACTGCTTGACCAGCTACTACTGATGGCACCTCAAGGGCCGCTTTGGGCTGTTGATTGCTGCTGCTACTGCCGCTGCTGCCGCTAAAACTAATTCTGCCCGTGCTGAGAGCGCTGCCCACTAAGACCCCAGCAGCGGCTGCAGGGACCACCGTGAGGGTCAAAAACGCGGCTTGGCTTGCCAAAGAGCCTTTCTGGGCGTCTGAGCGCGTCAGCCGCGACGACGGTGGCGTAAAGAGGGCCCGGTGCGGCGCGGCCAGGTCTTGCGTGCGGCACGCTTGCACGGCGTTCCAGCTCAGCAGCATGGCTCGCTTTCGGATCGGGTCCGCCAAAAAGCTCGTACTCGCACTGCTGCTCTCCAGAACCTCTTTGCCAGCTTTACTGTTTCCACCGAAGCCTTTCGCGCCAGCTCCAGCTCCTCTGTTGCTCGCTCCGCCAGCAGCTCCTTCAGCAGCAGCAGCAGGAGTAGGCTCCACCACGGCCAACCAGGCCGCTAAGCCAGCGCGCAACTCGTCGTCTGTCGCTGCGGGGTCCCCAATGCCTCGCTTGAGGCACAAGTCTTGCAAATCGCGCCGGCTCAAAGCGTCGAGGCTAGCGGCACCACCGCATTCCAACTGCCATGAAGTAGAGGTATTGGTACCAGACACACACAGACACACAAATGTGGATGACAAAAGATTGCATGAGAAAAAGAGACAGAGGGCGAAAAAAAAAGGAAGCGCTCCTCTGCTGGAAAGATCGTTATCTTTATTTAATTTTGCAAAGGACTCACGAGCTTTGCGTCTGCTTTCACGAGTTCGCGAAGCTGGCCTTTAACAATTGGCCGGACGCAAAACGCTGGCCCCCACCACGCGAGGCCGAAAGGCACGTCCAAGCACGAGCGCCCCAATCCTTTCACCAGCGGGCCGGGCACCCCCTTCAGGGGGGATTTTTTTACCTCAGCTGCCGCCTTGGCTTCCGCAGCTGCGGCCGCCGTAGCAGCGGAGTTCGCGGCTGCCGCCGAGGAAATTGGCGTCGAGTCCGCTGCAGAAATAGGCTTCGCCGGCCATGCTGCTACGGTTGCGAAAAGAGAGGCCATACTGGAGCGAGTCTTAGCCTCATCTGCAGGAGCAGTAGCAGTTGCATCGCTGGCTGCTTTGTTACTCGCGGAAGCTACCGGAGTTTGCTCAGCTGCTGTCGCTGCGGCTGCCGCTGACGCCGCTACAGCTTCAACAGCAGCAAATGCCGCTTCAACAGTGGACGCGGCCAACACGGAGTCAATCGCCATCAGGAATGGCGCTTCCTCGTTGAGCGTGGCCTCAGGCACACCTTCACCTTCTGTTAGACGTGTCATCAGCAGCGCTGAACACTAGCAGTGTTGAGGTATGAAAAAAAAAAAAAAAAAAAGGGGGGGGGCGGGCGAGCGAAAAGGGTGAGGACGAAGGCTCAGTTGCCAGGCTACGAGTTTAATTTATTATAAAGTCAATCGTTGAAAAATGCTGGCCAATTCATGGCTGAATGCAGGTGCACAGTTCAGATTCGAAACCTTTTGTTGCTTGTTACAGCTTTGGACCCACCTTGACCCTCTTCCGATGGCGTTTCGCGACCTCATCCATATGACCGAGCTCGCCGAGCATCGTAGATGGAAAAAAAGCGCTTGGGAAGTAGATTGCAAAGTTTAGAGCTGTTGTTCGAAGAGCTACTAGCACAGCGACTTTGCAACTGTCTTCCCAGACACGTTTCGCGCGCAACGACTCAGCTATTGACTCTTGGCTCCGGGACGCTTTCGCTTGAACTGTGCTGGCCAACTCCGTCGCAAATTCCTTAGAGCCTAAAACGACCCGCGACGGGATCAGCTTTAGTCCATGGAATATTCCTGGGTTCTCGGGTCTCGGGTTTCTCTGGTAAGGTTTGAAGCCATGTCGACTGGTCGCTGCAGCAGCCGAGTCGCGTGCCTTCATCAACTTCGCCGGCATCCACACGGGTCCCGCACCACCAGAGGCGTACACACCCAGAGCGAGAGTGAGTATAATCAAGCATCGCATCATATACACTCGTTCAAGCCTGCGCTAATCTGCACAATGGAGGAGTCCAGTGGTGAGTTGCCGGCGGGTATGATGTCTCAGGTGCCTCGTCGCCTCGTCTAGTTACGCAACATACAAAACATGATGTTGTTGCTGTAAGTTGAAGTTTTGCTCTAATGTTATATCAATGAGAATATGTCAAGCATCAACACAAAAACACCAATATCAAATCAATAGTCAGTCAACACCACAAGAAGAACGCACACACACAACGTGCGTGGCGACACGTCATCTGACTAAACTACAGTATGAGCCCAACCATACCAGCTTGGTTGATGCCATACTTACCGGGACTACTCAAGGTTATAAAATCGTTGTCAAGTATACAATTAGTGCACAGCATACGCAAGGCTAAAAATTTGTGAAGCGTATAAGCGTGTTAAGATGTTAAGAGGGCTTCGACCAAGACCACTATTACGGCCTCTGCCACAGCCTAGGTTACTGTCCACCAAGGCGGAGGCAGGAGCCACTACACCTGTCAAGCGCACGCCAGGTAGTGTGAAGCTTCCGCCTCCTCCGCCAACATGGCGTATGGCACTGCGGCTAAGTACTATCGCAGTCGAGCTAGCAGCTATGAAGCTTCGACACATTCGCAACGTGCCAATCAACATCCGCGCTCGAAAGATGCGAGAAACTTTTATTCGCTTAGGCCCAGCGTTCGTGAAGGCTGGGCAAGCTCTAGCGACACGCCCAGATGCCGGAATCCCAGCTGAGGTACTCCTCTAGCATTTTCATATCCTTGACAGTTACAAGTGAAAACTAGGCTAAATGGTACTGGGTTGTGCCATCTTCCGAAATTGAAGAACACTACTGAACAGAGTGTTGCCTACATCCTAGAGGTCGACAATTGCCATTCTCAATTTTCTTACGCCTAAATAACTCTCTCATTGTCTTTTTTATTGAGGGCAGGTGTGTGCGGAGCTTTCGAAGCTGCAAGACCAAATGCCGCCGTTCAGCACTGCAGAAGCCCATGCGGTCATCGAAGCCGAGCTAGGCGCCCCGGTTGAAGACCTCTTTCAGTCCTTCTCGGCTACGCCCGTCGCGGCTGCGTCGCTGGGGCAAGTGTACCGAGGCCGCCTGTGGCCGCACGCGCATGTGGCGCCAACGGGCTCGGCGTGGGCGTCAACGGCTCAGCACAGTAGCCGCGGCCACAGCAGTCAGAGCACAAGCCACGCTAGTAGTGGCAGCAGCAGCAGCGGTAGCGGTGGTGCTTCAGCAGCAGGCACATCCAAGGGTGATTTCGAAGAGTTGGGCTTGGAAGTGGCCGTGAAAGTGCAGAGGCCTGGGCTCGGTCCCACGGTGTTGTTGGATGCGCACGTATTGAGAAACACCGCTAAATTGTTGCAAGCTACGGTAAGACTACTGTAGTAGGATCGGATGGGCAAATGAATAAAAGGTTAACGCTGTCTTAGATTGATGCCATGTTTAAAACATAATTGAGGAAACTTGTCAGCAAATCAGCGGCACGTTTTTACAGAGGCTGAAATTGCCGCGTGTCTCTCCTCTTTGTAATCTCACCATTCGTGTTGCAGGTCGGCGATGCTTTCCACACCGACTTCGTGGGAGTCACGGACCAATTGGTAGGGCGCATCTTGGAAGAAATGGACTACCGCAACGAGGCAGCTTACGCTGACGAGTTTGGAGCTTTGTACCGCAGCAGCGAGGTGCGATGTCTTACTAGCAGTTTCAATTACGCGTGCTTTGAATAGTATACTTGGAGTAAACTCTCGAGGTGCCAGGGCACTCGTTAGTGTAAACGAACTCAAGGATGCAATTTCCTCTTCATTGTGTTCCTCCTCCCTCTTTCCTCGTTTCCTTTTCCTTCTCCTCGTTTTTTAAAGGTGCGCGTGCCGTACATCGTGCCGTCGCACAGCGCAGAGCGGGTGCTCACCATGGAGTGGGTCACGGGCACTCCCCTCGCCGAGTTGGCGCTGCTGTCGCCCGACGAGCGCGCCGCCGCCAAAGCCAAGTCGGCCCAATCGGACGCGGCGAACGCGGTGCACAGCAGCCCGAGCAGCCAGGCCAAAGCCGACCGCAACGCGGTGCTGGGGTTGGACCCCGGCCCCATCATCGAAGTGGGCGTGCGCTGCTCCCTGGCGCAGCTGCTCGAACACGGCTACTACCACGGGTAAAGTTGAAGTAACCGCAACACTTGAATTGCTATCGATTGCCTCTCACCTATTGAAAAATGAAGACTGGGAACTCCTTCAAACATTTTTTTTGCATATGCAAATACATGCACCCGCGATTTTATTTTTCAGATTTATCTCTTTATCTCTTCATCCTTGTAAGTATATGCTCTGTCATTCACTCTACTCTGTTGTGTGCGCTCCGTACTGTAGGGACCCGCACCCGGGCAACCTCTTGGTCACCCCAAAGGGGGAATTGTGCTACTTGGACTACGGGATGATGGGGGTGCTCCCCGCCGACACAAGGACTGAGCTCGTGGCCCTGCTCGTGAACTTCGTCAACAAAGACGAGGTAAAAGTGTGAATTTGATTACTGATCTTTTCAATTTATGTTTTTATTATTCAATAAATCGGGCATCAGTTTGATAAAATACCTTTTAGTCGTGTCTACGATGTAACATCTACCTTACGTTTTCTCCTTACTTCAATCTCACTCGTCTGTGCGCTCACATCAGGTTGGCCTCGCGGGCGACTTCTTGCGGCTCGGCTTCTTGCCTCCGCACACTGAACTAGCCCCAGTGGAAGAGGCACTCCGAGCAGTGTTTGAAGCTTCCAGAGCCAAGGCCGAGGCCAAAGCACAGGGTGAGGGTGGTGACAATGGTGACAGTGACGCGAGCAGCCGCATGGACTTCCGAGGCGCCGTTGCCGAACTCTCGGAGGTGATTAGAGCTTTATCAGACCATAATGTGCACGTGTTGTTTCTTCTTTCTACACTTCTTTCTGACATGTCTTTACTTGTCGATTTCTTCGTCTTCCTTTTTATGCCTCGCCGCTTACGTGAAATTCTCTTCGCATGCACGCTGACTGTGTTCCTGGGCCTGTCTGTGTGCGCGCTGAAATGCGGACATACCCGTGCCAGGTGTTGTTTCGGTTTCGGTTTCGAGTGCCCCCGCACTTCGCGCTGGTGATCCGAGCGCTGGGCGCCCTCGAGGGCACGGTGATTCGGGTGGACCCCAACTTCAAAGTGGTGGCGCGCGCCTACCCCTACGTGCTGAACCAAGTGCTCCGCGACAAGCGGCCACAAATGCGCAAGGTGAGAACAGGAGTGCAATGGCTCTTTTTGTCTTTCCGTATTGGTTTTTCTCCTTCTCTGAAATGATTGTTGGCTGGCTACTGTCTACTTCTTCTTCGTTTGCACTCACTAAAGCCTCATTTCTTTGGCTCGTGTTCACGTACATAGATCCTGGCATCGCTGCTCGTCGATC
>Ga0307931_1000127_pt1 | contig 41554 bp, 35 predicted proteins | sample OrgLakmetageno47_FD_201816 | JGI IMG/M metagenome (GOLD analysis project Ga0307931, IMG submission 201816) | Saline water microbial communities from Organic Lake, Antarctica - #47 | ecosystem: Environmental > Aquatic > Non-marine Saline and Alkaline > Saline | place: Antarctica: Organic Lake...
CGCAGCTTCTTCGGAAGAGGCTGGATTTTGTCCTGTCACCAACTTGCCATCTGTCACCACGAAGGACGCCCAATCGGCACCCTTTTCATATGTGCCGCCGTTGGATTTCAGCATATCCTCGACCAAGAAGGGAACGACATCGGTCAGACCAGCAGCTTCTTCTTCAGTATTGGTGAAGCCGGTTACAGTCTTGCCCGATACGAGCGGCTTTCCATCCGCTCCTTTGGTATGTTTGAAGACCGCGGGTGCATGGCAGACCGCCGCGATCGGGCGGTCACTGGAGGCGAAGGCTTCGATCAGCTGGATGCTGTCAGCATCCTCGGACAGATCCCAAAGCGGACCATGGCCCCCGGGATAGAAAATCGCATCGAAATCATCGGCGGCTACCTTTGAAAGTCGGACAGTATCTGACAATTTGCTTTGAGCTGCCGTGTCGTTTTTAAAGCGATTTGTCGCTTCGGTTTGCGCATCGTCGGCGTCGCTCGTTGGGTCCAGTGGCGGCTGGCCGCCCTCTGGTGAAGCGATCGTGATTTCGGCCCCCGCGTCTTTGAAGACGTAATATGGGGCAGCGAACTCTTCGAGCCAAAAACCGGTTTTCTTGCCAGTGTCGCCAAGTTGGTCGTGCGATGTAAGCACCATGAGAAGTTTCATAGGGGTATTGCCTTTGAAAGTGTGATTTCATTGGGAAGCCAGTTTCCCGATTGGGCTGTTGACTGCTTCCATCTCAGCAGAAAACCAAGGCAGCCGTTCTTTGTTCCGGGTGCTCCTACCTTTGTGAATGGCGCTCGGTGAGCACCGTCCACGGTCTCCTTGTTGGGAAGCAAGTAAAAGGCAAACGCCCGAAAGTCCGTTTTGTTGCCGTTATGCGTCTGCAACGGCGCAACTGGATCGCAGATTTTAGGTCGGCAAAGCGAACAAGATCCGAAGTTTCGACAATGATCTCAGGCAAATGCTGCATGCCGAGTTGGAGGCTTGGGTCTGGAGCCTTTTGCAGGAAGGGGGATCGCAACAAAATTGCTACCCTCGTTCGAGCGTCGAGCCAAGCCTCAGACTTTGAGGGAATGGGTGCGCGTGTCACGACCATTCATGACGCATAAGGTTCCGAGTTCCGCACGATTGCGGTTGCCTGGCTTGATGTCAACATCCTGTCCGACAAAGCCGTCTGCTCGCTGCACGTGATGAAGCTCGGCACGACGAGATCATGATAACTGAACGCCATCTCCTTTACGTTGTCGCAACACGAGCGCAAGATTACCTTTGGATGTCAGGCGTTGAGCCAATCTCCAAATTTTTCACCGATTTTGCAGCTATAGAGTCATATTAAAATATGCAGAAACTTCTTCTCAATTGCAGGTTTTCTTTTCATAGTTTTCGTTCACGGCCATGTTTTTTGGATCAAACTGACCTAAAAATACAGGGCACCAGCACCGGTTCATCGGGCTCCTTGCCTGTTGCGATCAGTTCAAAGATTTCGTCAAGCATTGCATCAACATCCTGTTGGATCATGCCGACATTTCCCGGAAGGAATTTTCCAAAAGGATCCCAGTCGAAGCATCCGAATAGTATCTGTTGGGATTGGGAAGGATTTTGGTCCTGATACCAGCGCATCGCCCCTTCAAGGGAGATCGTCGAGTTGATGAAAAGGCCCGCAGGTCCTTCGATCCCGGACGAAATCAAAGCATCTTCAGCTTTCTCGGCGGAATAGCCACGCGCAAGAACATTGATATCTTTTGGTTCAATTCCACGCAGCGTTTGCGCATCGATGAAACCTCGCAATCGTTCTGCTGTTTTGTGGTCGGTCAGTCGCCCTCCGACGAAGGTCAATGGACCGATCCAGCCAAGGTCCTGTTCACATCGGTCCAGCAAAACTTTCGTAAGGTCTTTTGCCGCGGTGTAGTTGTCCGAAATCACGGAGGCTGCGGCCGAGCCAGGCAGGTCAAGATTAATCGACCTTACGCCGGCAGCTTTGCAGATTCCTGTTATGCGGTCCGGGTCCGTCGCTCCGGTCGCGATCAGAGTTTCGACCTGGTATGAGATGAGTTCCTTTGCGGCCTCGACCTCGAGATCGGGATCACGCTGCGTGCAAGTCACAACGGGGAACAAGCCCTTTGAGCGCGCCAGCGCCTCGAAGTGTTCTGCGATCGCTCCGAAATACCGATTGTCGTATTTAGGGATGATCATGCCGATGATGTTCGATTTCGCCTGCCTGAGAGCCCGTGCCTGGATGTTCGTCGCGTATCCCTGTTCCTTGGCGATCCGGGTAACGTGATTCGCGAGTTTTTCGCTGATGCGACGCTTTTTCCATGTGCCGTTGAGAATTGAGCTTACCGCGCTGGGTGAAGTTTCGGCGAGCCTGGCGACGTCGTAAATCGTTGGTCTCTTTGAAATTTCGTCGCTTTCGCCTGCCACTGTCTTCGCCTCGGTGATGATCCATTCATGAAAACCTTGACAGGAAAAAATCCCGCTGACAACAATTGCACAATCGATTGAGCAATGTTGCGCAATCTATGCTGCTTTTGAAAGCGTAGTGTCCGGGGAGGAGCGGCACGTGTTGTTCAAGGCCCTCGTCGCGTCAAATGGGGCGATCATTGGGCTGGTAAAACCGAACCTGCGGCAAATTTCAAAGCATCAACTTTGTGGAGGATAAACGAATGACCAAGACATCTCTGTTAACCGTGGCGTCTGCGCTGACGCTCTGTATCACCGCTTCCCCGATCTTTGCGCAGAACGCAGCGACCGTGGCTTTCCTGATGCCCGATCAGGCCTCGACCCGCTACGAAGAACACGACTGGCCGGGTTTTCAATCCGCAATGGGCGAGCTTTGCCCTGACTGCACTTTGATTTACCAAAACGGCAATGCCGATGTGGCCCTGCAGCAGCAGCAATTCAACTCGGTTATCGCGCAGGGGGCTTCGATCATCGTTCTTGATCCCGTCGACTCTTCGGCTGCCGCCGCGCTTGTGCAGATCGCCCAATCGCAAGATGTGAAGGTTATCGCCTACGATCGACCGATCCCCGATGTCCCAGCTGATTACTACGTCTCCTTCGACAATGAAGGCATTGGGTATGCCATCGCACAGTCGCTGGTCGAACACCTTCAGGCCGAGGGCGTTGCGGACGGCTCAGGTGTGCTGCAGATCAACGGATCGCCGACGGACGCGGCGGCGGGACTTATCCGTGACGGTATCGATCGTGCGCTCGACAACTCGCCCTACGAAACGCTCTCGGAATTCGATACTCCTGACTGGGCACCGCCGCGTGCGCAGGAATGGGCCGCCGGCCAGATCACGCGGTTTGGAGACGAGATCACAGGGATCGTGGCAGCGAATGACGGCACGGCGGGTGGAGCTATCGCCGCGCTGAAGGCCGCAGGTGTCACGCCGATCCCGCCGGTTACCGGCAATGACGCGACCTTGGCAGCTCTGCAGCGGATTATTGCAGGCGACCAATACAACACGATTTCCAAACCTTCGGAAATCGTGGCCGCCGCATCGGCAGAGGTCGCTGTAGCCTTCATGCGGGGCGAAACGCCCGAAGCGAAGACAATGCTTTACGATACACCGTCCGAGTTGTTCGTGCCTGCTGTTGTGACGCGTGAGAACATCAAGGCTGAGATCTTCGATGCCGGTATCCAGAACGTCGAAGATGTCTGCACTGAGGCCTATGTCGATGCCTGCCGCGATCTCGGTCTCATGGATTGAATGAAGACGGCGTGGCACCAGCAAGGCGGTGCCACGCCACCGAACCGCGACACCGGGAGGAGCGCAGACCATGAACCATACCAATCCAAGCCGCGATCACGGAGAGCTCATTCTTCAACTCCGCGGTATTTCCAAGCAATTCGGTGCAGTCACGGCGCTTGAGGATATCGAACTTGATGTTCATGCCGGCGAAGTGGTGGCGCTTGTCGGTGACAATGGTGCGGGTAAATCCACGCTGGTCAAGACCCTGGCCGGCGTGCACCAGCCGACCTCAGGCACGATCGAGTATCTTGGCCAGACAGTGACCCTCGACAGTCCGGGAAGGGCGCTGGAACTGGGAATTGCCACCGTCTTTCAGGACCTTTCGCTGTGCGAGAACCTTGACGTGGTGGCGAACCTTTTTCTGGGGCACGAGATAAGAGCTTGGCGGCTTGACGAGGTGCAGATGGAAGTCCGCGCCTGGAAATTGCTACAGGAACTTGCGGCCCGCATACCCTCGGTGCGTGAACCGATAGCATCGCTCTCGGGAGGGCAGCGTCAGACGGTCGCCATTGCACGCTCGCTCCTGCTCGACCCGCAGATCATCATGCTGGACGAGCCGACCGCAGCGCTTGGCGTCGCGCAGACCGCCGAAGTGCTGAACCTGATCGAGCGTATCCGTGATCGGGGTCACGGCGTTATCCTGATCTCGCACAACATGGAAGACGTCCGCGCTGTTGCTGACAGGATCGTGGTTCTGCGTCTTGGTCGAAACAACGGTGTCTACACGCCTGAAAGCACGCACGAAGAGCTCGTCTCTGCAATAACCGGTGCAAACGAGAACTCAGTCTCGCGCCGCGCTGCCCGCAAACTCGAAACGACAGGGGAATAATATGACCCAACCGAATGAAACCCCGAAAGTCGCACAGTTGGACCGCGCCGACACGCGCCTGCGCCATGACGAAGGCATCTTGGGAGAAATCCGCGCTTTTATTGATCGCGTGCGCTCCGGCGATCTGGGCATGCTGCCGGTGATCGTGGGTCTGCTGCTGATTTCAATTGTCTTCAGCGTGCTGAATCCAGTTTTCCTCGCACCCAACAACCTCGTCAATCTGCTGTTTGATGCGGCCGCCGTCGGCTTCATATCGCTGGGCGTGGTCTGCGTGCTTCTGTTGGGTGAGATCGACCTGTCGATCGGCTCAATGAGCGGCCTCGCCTCGGCTTTGATCGGTGTGCTATGGGTCAATTCTGGCATGCCTCTGCCAGTTGCGATCGCCGGCGCGTTGTTGGCCGGGGCCTTGACGGGGTTCATTTACGGTAGCCTGCGCAACCGTTTTGAGATGCCGAGCTTCGTGGCTACTCTGGCAGGTTTGCTTACGCTTTTGGGGGTTCAACTTTACATTCTTGGGCCGACGGGATCGATCAATCTGCCCTTTACTTCGGAGCTGGTGCGGTTCGGCCAGATCATGATTATTCCGGCTTGGCTGTCCTACGCTCTGGCGGTGCTGCCAGGCGCATTGATTATCCTGGGTGGGATCAGGACGATCGGTCAACGCCGCGCTGCGAACCTGTCCTCAGGCGGGCTGACTATTGTGCTGATCAAATCCTCGATCCTCACAGCGACCTTGCTGTTCATCGTCTTTTACCTTGAACAGGGGCGCGGTGTGCCATGGATGTTTGGTGTCTTCGTCCTGTTCGTAGTGATCCTGAATTATGCACTGACGCGCACACAATGGGGCCGGTCCATGTTTGCCGTCGGAGGGAACGCCGAGGCGGCGCGCCGCGCGGGTATCAACGTGCGTCAGATACGCCTCTCCGCCTTCGTCCTGTGTTCAACCTTCGCAGCGCTTGGTGGCGTATTCTCCGCCTCGCGGCTCGCCTCTGCCAGCCAGCAGGCGGGCACGGGTGACGTAAACCTCAACGCGATCGCGGCTGCAGTAATCGGCGGCACGTCGCTTTTTGGCGGGCGTGGCTCCGCTTGGTCAGCTCTTATGGGCGTTCTTGTCATCCAGGCGATCTCGAACGGGCTGACATTGCTGAACCTCAGTTCGTCGCTGCGCTACATGATTACCGGAGCCGTGCTTGCCATCGCCGTCATCATCGACTCGCTCGCCCGGCGTTCGCGGGCCAGCCACGGTCGTGCCTGAGCAGAAAAAAGAAGGGACACATCATGCCACAATCACTTGAAGGCAAGGCTGCTGCGATCACCGGTGCTGCGTCCGGTATCGGTCTGGAATGCGCCCGGGCGCTGCTGGAACAGGGCGCGAAGGTTGTTCTGATCGACCGCGCCGAGGACCGGCTGAATGCCCTGTGTGACGAATTGGGGGAGCATGCGCATCCGCTGGTGCTCGACCTGTTCAATGGAGAAGCGGTGTCTGACATGATAACCGAGATTGAGGCGCTGGTCGGACCACTCGACATCTTTCATGCCAATGCAGGGGCCTATGTCGGCGGTGCCGCCGCCGACGGGGATCCGGATGTCTGGGACAAGGTGTTGAATCTGAACGTCAACGCGGCTTTTCGCTGCGTGCGTGCCGTTCTGCCGGGAATGATCGCCCGTAAATCGGGCGATGTGATCTTCACCAGCTCCGTTGCCGGGGTCACCCCGGTCGTGTGGGAGCCGATCTACACCGCATCCAAATACGCGGTGCAGGCTTTCGTGCATGCGACGCGACGGCAGGTCAGCGAGCACGGTATCCGTATGGGTGCCATTCTGCCCGGACCGGTGGTCACCGCGCTTCTTGATGACTGGCCCAAAGCCAAGATGGAGGAGGCGCTGGCCAACGGATCGCTCATGCAACCCCGCGAGGTGGCCGAGGCCATCGTCTTCATGCTGATGCGACCACCAGGCGTGGTGATCCGTGATCTGGTGATCCTGCCCAACAGTGTCGATCTGTGATCGCTGGAACGACTGAGGAGGAACGGTATGACCGCCAAGCGTGAACAGGCAGAGGGCTATTTGATCGGTATCGACGTGGGAACGGGCAGCGCCCGTGCCGGGGTATTTACCACCTCTGGGCAAATGCTGGGAACCGACAAGAGTGACATAGCGATTTATCGCGAGGGCGGTGTGATTGTGGAGCAGTCGAGTGCGGACATCTGGCGAGCGGTCAAACGCGCGGTGCGTGGCGCGATGGCTGCTTCTGGTGTGGCTCCGACGACGGTTCTGGGCATCGGGTTTGACGCAACCTGTTCGCTGGTTGTCCTCGGCGAAGGTGGCGCCCCACTGCCCGTCGGGGACCCGGCCACGCCCGAGCGCAATATCATGGTCTGGATGGATCATCGTGCGGTCGATCAGGCCGAACGTATCAACGCTCAGGGTCACTGGGTGCTGGACTATGTTGGTGGTAGCATATCACCCGAAATGGAAACGCCAAAGCTGCTTTGGCTCAAGGAGAACCGCCCGGATGTCTTCGCGCAGGCTTGGCAATTCATGGATCTGACGGATTTTCTGACATGGCGCGCAACCGGCGATCTGGCGAGGTCCGTCTGCACGGTGACCTGCAAGTGGACCTACATCGCCCATGAACGCGCTTGGGACCGCAGCTATTTTGAGCAGGTGGGGCTGGGGGGCCTGGCAGACAACGATTTTGAGCGGATCGGCAGCACTGTCGTCGATCCTGGGTCTGCATTGGGAGACGGGCTGAGCAAGCAGGCGGCCGAGGACTTCGGGCTCCCTGAGGGGATCCCTGTCGCTGCTGGCCTGATTGACGCCCATGCAGGTGGGATCGGCTCTGTCGGTGCACAGGGTGGCGGCGGGCCGGAGGCAAATCTTGCGTATGTCTTTGGCACCTCGTCTTGCACAATGACCACGACGCGAGAACCGGTCTTCGTGCCGGGAGTCTGGGGACCGTATTATTCCGCCATGGTTCCAGGTGTCTGGCTGAACGAGGGTGGGCAGTCGGCAGCCGGCGCAGCCATCGACCAACTGCTCGATTTTCATCCGTCAACGGCCGCAGCTCAGGCAGAGGCCACAGCCGAGGACAAATCTGTTCCTGCGTGGCTGGCGCAGAGAGCGGAGCACAAGTTGGACGCTGAAACCGATATTGCACAGCTGGCGGGAGGGATTCATGTCGTGCCGGAGTTTCTGGGTAACCGCGCACCCCATGCCGACCCGCAAACCCGCGCTGTCATCGCCGGACTCGGGATGGAACGGGATCTCGATAGTCTCGTCGCGCTCTACATCGCCGGATTGTGTGGCATAGGCTACGGTCTCCGGCAGATCATCCAGGCACAGACCAAAGCTGGAGCGACGGTTCAACGGATCGTGCTCAGCGGCGGGGCAGGGCGAAGCGATCTCGTCCGGCAGCTCTTGGCAGATGCGACGGGGGTCGAGATCGCCGTGCCAGCCGCCGAAGAGCCGGTGCTTCTGGGGTCAGCGATACTCGGTAGCGTAGCCGCCGGGGTTTACCCGAACATTCAAACGGCCATGGAGAAGATGTCTACGTTTTCCAGAACCTACGCGCCCAATGAGGGGAAGCCACAGGAGCACCATTCCGCGCGGTTCCAGATTTTCGAGCAACTGCAATCCGTCGCCCGACAGGCTGTCAGGTTCTGACTGGGTTATCCGCCAAACAAGAAACTATGTCCGTAATCGCCCTTGAAGAATCGAATAGCTGCACATGCTTGAGTGCAATCTCTGAAAGAAACCTCTGAAACTGGTAAGTCTGTTCAGCCAAACTCGTAAACCTTTCTCGGTAAAAGACTTTCATCAATCCCCAAGCAGGTTGGGAAGAAGTTTTATGATTTCATACAGGGGTGCGAGCGGACGTTCGTCGCGACGGTAGGTCCGTTCGTTCACGTCGATCGGGTTGTGGCCCATAATATCACGCCGATCTTCGGCCGAGACCAATTTCGTAATACCGTCAGAGCTCCGCGATTCTGCGAAGGCTTCATTTACGTAATGTCGAAGGCTGTGCAAACTGTACTTTTCAGGGTTGCCCTTCAGGCTACGAACAAGACACTCACGCCAAACGTGGTCCAGCCCATCGCCGAATTTATCATTGTAAGGTGGCGGAGGGGTGTGCTGATCAAGACACGTTTCTCGAATCTTTGCAGGAATAGCTGCTGGGAAAAGGACAATTTCCTTTTTCGACGCGGATGCAGCAACGAAATCAAGAAATCCTTGGCTGATAAGTTCAGGATGGAGAGGAATTCTTCGCTTGCAATGAGGTTTTTTGAGGCCCCGCAGAAAGTTTGGACGAATATAGAAATGGTTTATACCATCTTCTTCCAAAACGTCACTGACGAGCAACCCTGCAATTTCACTTCGTCTCGCACCTGTATGTGCCAAAATTAAGTTGATCCAGAAGTGATGGTCCTTGATTACCATGTCGCCAGATGTGTGCCGCCGACTACGACTTTTGCTTCCGGTCCAAAGTGGGTGTGCAAAAACTTGACGAATATCATCATATGTGAACACCGATCGCTTTTCGGCGTCTGTTCTGTTATCTGCCGGAACCATTTCCGAGATTGGAACATCGAATGGCACGCCGTTCCCTTCGCGGGATGCATAAGATGTAATGGATTTGATGGTTGTCAGATGCCGCTCGATCGTCCCGGATCCAAGTCCAACGGTGATATCAGGTGAGCTCCTGTGCAGCGTCATCAGTTCTTTGAAGGTCATCCGTTTGTGCTGTGCTGATTTCCAGTAGTGCTTTGGCAAGTGATTCTGAAGCGCTCGTGCGAATGCCTCAAGATGATGGGTCCGGATGTCTGTAACAAATTGAACACCTGTCACATAGATGAACAGGCTGACTGATTTCAACTTTTGATCCTTCGTGCCGTCGCGCGATGACTGCCTTCGACACAGACGCACTGCGGTTCCGAAAAGATCCTCGCCATAGACTTGTTCAACAACGACGTCGTGCGCATCGCCGTCGAAGGTTTCATCTTCGGGCTGTGCCAAAGCCTGATCCCGCTGTCTGTAGATGGCTTCGGCGTTAATGGGACCTTTGATTGCGTCTACACCTGGCGTTAGCAATTTCGTAGTGGAGGTGGGCGTGATTGGAGAGAGCGGGTGCGAAGTGATGCCGGGATCTGATGGCAGATTTCGTTGTTCTGTTGACGGATTTGGCTTCCGATCTTCCGGTTCGATCGACATCATGGTCGTGAGGATTTGCTCGGCACTCCGGCAGGCATCTTCGCTTGCGTGCAGGGGCACGTTCTGGAGGGCATGGTGGGCAGCCATGTTTGCCTCTACAGTTTTCCACCGCAGTTGTAGCTTCTCGAATTCCGACAGGTTCGAAACTCTCTCGTCAGGCACGGCACGGCGTTGGAGTGCGTTGTTGAATGCCGGCGAGATGAACTTCTTGAACATCTCATGCTGGATGTTGGCGGCCTCTTCGCGGTCTTCTTCCGACAGTTGAGAAATCCGCTCGTCAGGCATCTGATCGCGCAACCCGTCTTCGTTCAGACTCCGGAGAACAAAGGCCTCGAGACGGTGCCTTGAAACACGTTCCGCAGTCAGAGACCCGTCCATGTGTTCAATGACACGTGTTCGGCGCAACTCATCAACGCAACGCCGCAGCTCGGCCTTAAAAAAGGCCGCTACGTCTGCATCAGGCAGAAAGATATGCGTTTTTTCGTCGAGCATTTGATCCATGCGTGCGGTGAGCTGCATGCACAATCTATAGGCTGAGCGTCGATCTGTCGTCCCCAAGGAGACCATCACCGGGGACAAACCTGTGGACAACCTCGGCACACGACGACGAAAAAAGTAAATTTTGCGCCGTTGAGTCAGGTAGGGGATACTATGCATCGTGACCTCATTTCGGATCACCGCATAGAATTCATAAGACGAAACAATCAGTCGTTGGACTTCGTCCGTGTGCGACCTCTTGTGTAAACAAGTGTGTAACCAGTCCCTCAGCTCACCCCAGGGGATGAGGAAAGGACATTGTTTTTTAACGACTTTCTAAGTGAGCTGGCTGGGGTGGTAGGATTCGAACCTACGATACACGGTACCAAAAACCGATGCCTTACCGCTTGGCTACACCCCATCAGCGAGGCGGTGGATACGCCAGGACTTGGCGCGGTTCAAGCCTAAAGACTGTGGAAAATGCACTATTCCCGCGGACCTTCATCGTCCAGCAAATCATCGCGTTCGTGGGCGCGCTCGTCGTCGATGATGCGGTCCAGCTCGGCCTCGGCCTTGGTGCCGACGTCGGTGACGGAATCACGGGCGCTGGTTTTGGCAGACGGCCTGGGCCGGGGGGGTGATCCGGTTGCGGGATCGACCATCTCAATCCGGTAGGTAGTGTCGGGAACGTCCACACCAGCCGCCTCGATGGCGTTTTTCACAAGGCGCAGTGCTTCGCCCCTGGCGCGCACGAGGCTGGTTTCGGTCTGGTTGATCCAGCCCGTCACGATAAGGAAAATCGCACCGTCTCCGATCCGGTCGATCCATGTGTTCGGTGCGGGCATCGTCAGGATGAAGGGCAGGCCCGCCACAGTTTCTGTCGCGAGTTCGCGGACGGCGGCCAGATCGCAATCGGAAGCGACCCCGATCTCGAACATGATCCGGCGTTCGGCGTTGCGCGTGAAGTTGACGATGCGGCTTTTGAAGACTGTGGCGTTGGGAATGCTGATGTGATTGCCGTCGTATGACAGCAGGATCGTGGCACGGCTGGTCAGGCGGATGACCTTGCCTTCGTCTCCGTTGATTTCGACCGCGTCGTTGGGACGGAACGGCTGGCGGAAGGACAGCATCACCGACGCGATGAAGTTCTCGACCGTGTCCTTGACGGCGAAACCAAGCGCAAGACCAATGATTCCGGCTGCGCCAAGAATGGTGCTGAGCAGGGCGGTGGCGTTCAGGATATCCAGTGCGACGACAAGACCCAGGACAATGAAGACAAGGCGCACGATCTGGCGGATGATATCCGCCACGAAGGCGTTGGGGGCAAGCCGCTGCCACGGCTGGTGGCGGCGGGCCAGCCAGAGACCGAACCAGACGATCAGACTGAAGATCACCAGTGCGATCAGGGCAAGCGGCAGAAACACCAGCATCGCCTCGGTCCGCGTCCTGAACCGGTCGATCGTCGGGTCCAGCCTGCGGGCCACATCCGTCGTTTCCGTGACTTGGTTCTTGACCGCGACGACACCCTCGATGCGATCTGCCAGCACAGTCAGCGCGTTCGCCTCCCGCAGTGACGTCGTCGTGCCGCGCAGGGTAATGATTCCGTTGTTCACAGTGACGCTGACGTCGTCATAGCCGCCCATCTCGCGGATGATCTCGCGCATTCTGGTGGCGATGGCGCTGTCGGTTTCGCCTGCGTCCCCCACCGAAATGGTGGATTCGTTCGTTCCTTGCGCTTCTGCGGGCAGGGCGAAGACCAGGAAAAGTGGAAAAAGCAGAAACAAGAGGCGCATGAAACCGTCCGTCGTGGCTATTGCGTAAGCCTAGTCAGCGTTGACGGCGGGGGAAAGCGAAAGAAGAGTACGGGGTCCGGGACTAGACCCGCAACGGGTCGTCCTTGGCCAGCCGGTCAAAGGCCATAAGGCTGCTGATCAGCGCCTCCATCCGGTCAAGCGGAATCATGTTCGGACCGTCAGAGGGGGCGTTGTCGGGGTCTTCATGCGTCTCGATAAAGACCGCTGCGATCCCAAGAGACACGGCAGCCCGTGCCATCACCGGCGCAAACTGGCGCTGGCCGCCCGATGACCCACCCTGACCGCCCGGTTGCTGGACAGAGTGGGTGGCGTCCATGACGACAGGAAAGCCTGTCTGGGCCATGGTCGGCAGCGACCGCATGTCGGCCACAAGGGTGTTGTAACCAAAGGATGTGCCGCGTTCGGTCAGCAGGATCCGCTGGTTGCCGGTGCTTTCGATCTTGGCGACCACGTTGGGCATGTCCCAGGGGGCCAGAAACTGACCCTTCTTGACGTTGATAACTGCGCCCGTTTCGCCGGCAGCCAGCAAAAGGTCGGTCTGGCGGCACAGGAAGGCAGGAATCTGCATCACGTCCACGACCCCTGCGACGGTCTGACAGTGATCAGGGGCGTGAATATCCGTCAGTGTCGGGCATCCGATCTGGTCCTTGACGGCCTGCATCACCTTTAGCCCCTCGTCCATGCCAAGCCCACGTTGGCCGGTCAGGGAGGTGCGGTTGGCCTTGTCATATGACCCTTTGAAAACGAATTGCGCGCCAGCCGCCTTGCAGATTGTGGCCATACGGCTGGCGATCATCAGGGCGTGTTCCGTGCTTTCCAGTTGGCACGGCCCCGCAATCACCAGCAATGGGCGGTCGTTGGACACGGTGAGATCACCGATCTGGACGTCTTTCATCATGCGGTCACCTGTTCGCGAAGGATCGACGCGGTCAGCGAGATCATCAGATAGACCCCCGCGAAGATCAGGAAGGCCAGAATCGTGTTTTCGAATGCTCGGGGATAGGTCGCCTCGTCCGGGCCGACAGGTTCGACCCCCAGCGACAGATAGCGGACCTGTCTGTTCGCCTCGATCTGGGCGGCCTCCATCGCGGCAAGCGCTTGCTGCACCATGACGGTCTGGAAGGTGTAGTTTTCCTCGGCCAGCCGCAATTCGGTGTTGCGCGTCGCGAGAGAGTTCCCTGCACCCCCCGCAGCCGTCATCCGACCGCGGATATCGGCAATGAGCGCCTCGATATTCGCGATCTGGCCCCGCAGGCTGTTGACCTGCGCCTCGTTCGGTTGGCGCACGTTCAACCGCTCGGACAGGTTCAATTGCAGTTGCTGACGTTGCTGTTCCAGCGCCGAGATCTGGGAGGTCAGCGCGCCGGTTTCACCGATGGGGTCGATGATTTCGGCCTCCTGCTGGATCGTCAGCCACGTGTCCAACGCTTCGGCACGTCGTGTCTCGGCGGAGGCATAGGAGTCGCGGGCGCTGGCCATCTGGTCTTCCCGCAGACGTTGGGTCAGCTGGTCGACCTGTTCTTCGGCATATCGGATCAGCGCCTGACTGAATGTTTCGGACGTTTCGGGATCGGCGGCGATGACCTCCATCCGCAGGATGCCTTCGGTCGGGTCGTAGCTGATCTTGACCTTGTCACTGTAAACGCCGAACGCCGCTTCATTCGTGGCGTCCTCCGGCAGGCGCTGGATCGGATCGATGTTGTCTTGGCTGAAATGTGCGATGAAGTCGTGATCCCCGTCGAGCCGCAGCATCGCGGCCCGCGAGGCCAGGTAGGACTGTACCGTGATGCTGTCCTGCTGCGTTGCCATTGACGTGCCTTGGAACAGGCCACCCAAACCGCCGGCTGCGCTGCCCGGTTCGGCCTGCTGGATCACGAATTCTGAATTCGTGGCATACATCGGCGTTGCCATCACAGAGTAATACCAGCCGACGATGAACGTGGGGATCATCACGAAACAGGCCAGTCGCACAAGCAAGAGAGCTGACCGCCGACGGCGGCGCTTTGCTATGTCGCGCTGGATTGCGGAGATATCCCGTGCCCGGCCGACAGCAGAAGACGACTTGTCCGTGCTGGGCAGCGTTTCACGGTTCGGCATTGTCTGAGGCAGCTGGATCCGGCCCTGAGCGGGATCGACAGGGCGACCAACGGCTGCCCCGGTGGCCGGTGCGACGCCGTCGGGTGCCACCAGTTCCAGGATCGTATTGCGCTGGAACGGATTGACCCCGGCTTCACGCAACTGACGCACGGCATCGAAATCAGAGGTGACGGCCAGACCCTGCTTTTGTGCGACACGCCGCGCCATGCGCAATTGTCTGCCGGTCAGCCCCTCGCGGCGGATGGCTTCGATGTCCGTCGGGCCCAGATCTTCGGGGGCCGACGATGCGGGGTCAGAAGATGGTGTCTGCTTCGGTGCCTGACCTTCGGGCTGGGGACTTGGGGCGGCTTGCCGGGCGTCGGCAGAGTGTCGGGTGGCGGCCTTCCCTGGCGATGCCTTCGCGTCTTTCGACCTGACAGCCTCCTCCGGCGTGGTGCCAAGGGAGGCCCCGCGACGCAGCCGGAATTTCTTAGCTTTGGGATTCGTAGTCATAAAGCTGCTTGGCCTCTTCGAGCGTGTCGAACATGTGGATCCGTCCGTCCTTTAGCACGGCGGCGGACTTGGCAAATCGTTCCAGCGTGGCCGCCTGATGGGATACGATCACAACTGTGGTATTTTCCAGCCTTTCACGCAGTATTTCCCCAGCTTTTTTGTTGAACTCCACATCCGTGGTCTGCGGCATCCCTTCGTCGATGAGATAGATGTCGAAGTCCAGCGCCAGCATCAGCGAAAAGGTGAAGCGGGCCCGCATGCCCGAACTGTAGGTGCCGACCGGCATTTCGAAATATTCCTCGATCCCGCAGAGCCAGCGGCAGAAGGCTTCGACATAGTCAGGGTCCAACCCGTAAAGCCGGGCGATGTAGCGGGCATTTTCGCGCGCATTGTGGCGGTTGACGACACCGCCCATGAAGCCCAGCGGAAAGGAAATGCGGCAGCCGCGATAGATACTGCCCTCGTCCGGCTTTTCCAGACCCGCCATCATGTTGATCAGCGTCGTCTTGCCGGTGCCGTTGGGGGCGAGGATGCCCAGAGATTGGCCCAGTTCCACGCGAAAGGATGCGCGGTCAAGGATCACCTTGCGCTGCTTGCCCGTCCAGAAGGACTTGCTTACCTCTGCGAATTCCAGCATCGCCTGCCGTTCCTCGTCTTGTCCAGCCTTGCCTAACGGCAATTGGTTAACGCCCCTTCTGCAGGGGACGTTTGTCGAAATAATGGCAGAGATTTCGTCCGAAAGACAGGTGAAAGCAAGCACGGGCGCTTTCCTCTGGCTGTCAGCGCGATAGCTTGCGTGTGATGAGTGTACAGGACGATATCGCATCATGCCGGTTGTGCGCGGAACGCTTTGCCGCGACGGCGACGGCACATTCCCCACGCCCCGTTGTCTGGTTTTGGAACAGCGCGCGCATCCTGATCGCCAGTCAGGCACCCGGCGCGCGCGTGCACGAGGCCATGACGCCGTTCTGGGACCGGTCCGGCGACCGGCTGCGCGACTGGATGGGCGTAACTGAGGCGGAATTCTACGACCGAAGCCGCGTCGCGATCGTGCCGATGGCATTCTGCTTTCCGGGATACAGCGCTGCCGGATCGGACCTGCCCCCGCCGCGCATCTGTGCACGGACATGGCGTGACCGGGCGATGGCCGCGCTGGGGCAGGTGCCCCTGACCCTGCTGATCGGCGGCTACGCGCAGCAATGGCATCTGGGGGGCAAGGTGCCGGTAACCACACGTGTCGCGCAATGGCGCGACCATGCGCCGGGCGTCTTTGCCTTGCCTCATCCGTCCTGGCGCAATACCGGTTGGCTGAACCGCAACCCCTGGTTTGCGGACAAGGTTTTGCCGGAGCTGCGTGCCCGGGTCAGAGAGGTTCTTGATGACTGAGACTGCGCTGGACCGCGCCCATGCTGCGATGGAAGAAGCCCCCGAGGATGATGCAAAGCGGCTGGCCTTCTACGCGGCCTTTGCCGACAGCGAATTGTTCCTGCTGCTGTCGGGTGAGGCCGAGGGTGAGCAGGTTACACCCGCGCTCTTCACGCTCGAAGGCGGAGAATATGCGCTGGTGTTCGACAGCGAGGACCGGCTGGTAGAGTTCACCAAGCGGCCCGCCCCCTATGCGGGCGTCCCGGGGCGCGGCCTGGCACAGATGCTGACGGGGCAGGGCATCGGCCTTGCGCTGAACCTTGAGGTTGCGCCGTCGGCCATGCTGATCCCGTCCGAGGCAGTGGACTGGCTGGTGGCGACATTGTCCCATGCACCCGAGGAAACCTCGGCGAGGCTCACGTCGCTGAACGCGCCAACCGGCATACCTGTCGGCGTGCGCGACGCGCTGGCGCGGAAGCTGGCACTGGCAGGGGGCATGGCGCAGCGCGCCTATCTGGCAGCCGCCACCTACGACACCGGCGCGCGCGGCCACGTGCTTGTTTTCGTCGATGCCGTCGACGGGGCCGAACGGGCGCTGGCCAATGCGGCGTCGGAGGCGCTGACCTTTTCCGGGATCGAGGCCGCCGCCATGGATGTCATGTTCTGCGCTGTGGCTGATCCGTTGGCCGAACGGCTGGAACGTGTCGCATTGCGGTTTGACCTGCCGCAACCGCAAGAGCGGCCCGCACGGGCCGCGCCCGGCAGCGATCCCGACAAGCCGCCGCGCTTGCGGTAACGAAGGGAGGGGGGCCAGCCCCCCGTCCTGCGGACTCCCCCCGGGATACTTTCGGCAAGATGATGAGGGCTCAGTAGCCTGCGTTGCGGTCCACGAGATGGAGGAAGGGTTCGCCCGTTTCGCCCCTGCGTATGTTCTCGGCGACGACATCTGCCGCGAGATCGGGGCGGGTGGTCGAGGCGATATGTGGTGTGACCGTCACGCGCGGGTTGGCCCAGTAGGGGTGATCTGCGGGCAGTGGCTCGGTGCGGAATGTGTCAAGCGTTGCATGGGCAATGCGTCCTGCATCGAGGGCGGCCAGCAGGGCATCATCGTCGATCAACCCGCCGCGGCCGGGGTTCAGGAGGAATGCACCGTCGGGCAGGAGCGCGAGGGCTTCGGTGTCGAGCGTGTTTTCGGTCTGCTCCGTGAGCGGCAGAAGCAGCACCAGGATGCTGGCCGAGGAAAGGGCGTCGCGCAGGCCGTCGTCGCCGTGCAGGCACCGGATGCCGTCAATGTCCTTGGCGCTGCGGCTCCATCCGGTGACGGGAAACCCCAAGTGAGACAGCGCTGCCCCGCATGCCTGCCCAAGGGCCCCGAGACCGAGGATCGTGACTGGCCGCTTGCGCGCGAGCGGGGGACAAGTATCGCTGCGCCAGATACCGTCCTGGCCGTGGATATGGGCGTCCATGCCGAGATGATGGCGCAGGGTGTGACCGGTGACCCATTCGACCATGCCGCGATCGAGCCCACCCCCAACCATGCGGGCCAGAGGGATCGTCAGGGTTTCGTTGTCGACAATGTCTTCGACCCCGGCCCAGAGACGCAGGACGGCCTTGGCGCGGGTATAGGGCGCGAAATCCGAAATCGCGCGTTCGCCGCCACCGAAGACAATGTAGTCCACATCGCCGGGTGCGTGGTCTCTTGAAAAGGCGACGGCGAACGGCAGTTCTGACAGCGCGGCACGCAGTGGGGCTTCGTATTCAGCCCAGGCGGTGTCACCGCCGGAAAAAAGAACATTCGTCATCGCGGTTTATGTACGTGTGCGGATTGGATGAGCCCGAAGGCGACGAGAAGGACCAGCATGGACGAACCTCCGTAGCTGACAAGGGGAAGCGGCACACCGACAACGGGCGCAAGCCCCGTCACCATTGCCATGTTGACGGCGAACGACAGGAAAAACGCGATGGTAATACCCAGGGTCAGCAGCGATGCGAACCGGTCCTTGTTCGTGACCGCGGACACGAAACAGAAGAAGATTACCAGCACATAGAGAATGAGCAGGGTGAAGGCACCGATAAAGCCGAACTCTTCGGCAAGGGTCGTGAAGATGAAGTCCGTGTGTTTCTCGGGCAGAAAGTTCAGCCGGCTCTGGGTGCCTTGCATGAAGCCGCGACCCGTCCAGCCGCCCGATCCGAAGGCGATCTTGGCCTGCGTGATGTGATATCCTGCACCCAGCGGGTCGGTCGTGGGGTCGAGAAACGTGTCGATCCGCCTGTATTGATAGTCCTTGAGAATCTGCCAGCCGGTTCCGCGTGATTGAAGCACCGCGAAAATCAAGGAGACACCAGCGGCAATGACAGTGGCAAAATAGGCCCAATGCACGCCAGCGAAAAAGATGACCGCACCACCACCCAGCAACAGAAGAACCGCCGTGCCAAGATCCGGTTGGCCGAGCACCATATAGACAGGCGCCAGAACGATCAGGATCGGGACGACAAGCCACAGCGGGCGGGATACTTTGCCGGGTGGCAGCCAATCGTAATAGGCGGCCAGCATCATCACCAGCGTGATCTTTGCCAGTTCTGACGGCTGCAGGTCCATCGGCCCAAGGTCCAGCCACCTTTGCGAGCCGTTCCTCTCGACACCGAAAAGGTCGACCGCCAGAAGCAGCAGCAGCGTCAAGATGTAGGCGAGAACAGCCATGTTGCGCCAGAACCAGATCGGGACCATCGCCACGAGGATCATCAGCACAAGCCCGAGGGCGAAGCGTTCAAGCTGTGGCTCCATCCAGGGTGTCGCGGACCCGCCAGCCACGGAATAGAGCATCAGAAAACCGAAGCCCGCGACCGCGGTCAGCAGCAAGACCACAGCCCAGTTCAGGTACAACAGCTTGCGAATGCCAATGGGGACGAATTTGGTGTTGTGGGCAAGATAGGACATCAGGCGCGGTCAAGCCCTGGATTGAGACGGCGCAACCGTTCGTCGATCTGTTCCTGCATCGTCTGGATGCGCCCGCGGTCGGCCGACGGATAGGCATCGAGCGGCGGGTTTCCGTCATAAAGCGCCTGCAGCATCACGTCGCGGGCGATAGGCGCGGCGGTCGTGGATCCGCCGCCGCCGTGTTCTACGATGACCGCAATGGCAAAGCGCGGATTCTCGATCGGAGCGTAGCTGACGAACAGGGCATGATCGCGCCGTTCCCAGGGCAGGTCGGCATTGGAGGTCACGCCGCGCGCGCGTTCCTCAGCGGTGATGCGACGAACCTGGCTGGTTCCGGTCTTGCCGGCCATTTCGAAACCATTGGTCACGATCCGGCTGCGAAAGGCGGTGCCGCGGTTGTGGTTTGTGACGGCGTTCATCGATTCGCGGCAGCGACGCAGGTTGTTTTCATTCAACCCAAGGCTTTCGCCGCGGCCCGACGGCTCTTCGATGCCGTTGATCGACTTGATGAGGCGCGGCGTCACCGAACGCCCTGTTGCAAGGCGGGCGGTCATGATCGCCAGTTGCAGCGGCGAGGACAGCGTATAGCCTTGTCCTATCGACGCGTTGACCGTGTCACCGATGCGCCAGTCCTCGCCGCGCACGTCTTTCTTCCAGGCCTTGTCGGGTGCAAGGCCCTCGGCCACGGCTGACAATGGCAGATCATGTCTGGTCCCCAGCCCGAATCTGCGGGCCATCTCGGCCATCTTGTCGATACCGACGCGCTGGGAGATCTCGTAGTAGTAGCAATCGCAGGACTGCTTGAGGCTTTCGTGAAAGTTGATGTTGCCATGTCCGCCCCGTTTCCAGCAATAGAAGCGGATGCCGTAGACATCCGTATGGCCGGGGCAGTAAACCGTATCCTCGGGCGAGATCACGCCTGCCTCAAGCGCCGCGAGGGCAGTGATCATCTTGAACGTCGATCCGGGCGGGTAGGTGCCCTGCACCGCTTTTGCGGCCAGCGGACGGTACTTGTTTTCGTTCAGATCAGTCCAGTCCTTGACCGAAATGCCGCGCACGAATTGATTGGGATCAAAGGATGGGGCGGAAGCGACCGCAAGAAGATCGCCGTCACGCACGTCCATGACGACGACGCCTGCGCTTTCGTCGTCAAGCCGCGCCTGCGCATAGGCTTGCAGCCGGGCGTCGAGGGTCAGTTGCACGTCCGCGCCGGGCTCGCCGTCCTGTCGGTCAAGTTCGCGCATGACGCGCCCAAGTGCGTTCACTTCGATACGCTTGTTGCCCGCGCTCCCGCGCAAGGTGCGCTCCAGCTTGTTTTCGACACCGGTCTTGCCGATCTGGAACTTGGGTATCTGCAACAGCGGATCCTGATCGTCGATCCGGCCAAGATCGAAGTCGCTGACCGGGCCGACGTATCCGACGACATGGGCCAGATCGGCCGCATAGGGGTAGGCGCGCGACAGGCCGACCTCGGCGGTGATGCCGGGCAAGGCGGGGGCGTTGATATGGATTTGCGCCACATCGTCCCATCGCAGACGGTCTGCAATGATGACAGGCACGAAGGGTGAGAGGCGCGCAAGTTCTTCACGAGCCTTTTCAATATCAGCCGGGGCGATGGGGACGATCTTGGTCAGACGGTCCAGCACCTCGTCAACATCGCCTGCGTCTTCCTTGACCATGACGACGCGGTAATTCTGTTCGTTCTCGGCAATGGCCCGGCCGTTGCGGTCGAAGATCAGGCCGCGTGCCGGTGGCAGAAGTCGCACGTTGATCCGGTTTTCCTCGGCCAGCAGGCGGAACTGGTCGGCCTGATCGACCTGTATGGCGTGCATGCGCGCACCCAAGGCCCCCGCGATCCCAAGTTGAACGCCGCCCAGCAGAAGCGCCCGCCGCGACAGGCGACCCTGTACGATCCCGTTGCCCTTTTCAGCTCGCTTCATAGTCTTTGCCCCGCTGCATTGGTTTCCCCAGGACTACGCCGGCGCAGGCCGAAAAGCGACACGGCCACACCGATGACAACGGGGTAGACAAGGATCGTCATCGCCATCTGGATCAGTGACATTCCCAGCGGCGGTTGCGGTGTCATGAACACGACCAGTGCCATGCGGTTGATCAGGGTGATCGCCACGATACCCAGCGCTGCCGTACCCCATTCCACCAGGAACGGCATCTGACGCATGCGCCCGCCGCGCTTCCGGATCATTTCTGTCACGACCAAGGCCACTGCTGCGTAAAGGCCAGGTGGCCGCTGGAACAAAAGGTCAGTCAGCAACAGGATGACCGCCAGCAGAACGGCGGATGCATATTCCGGGCGCCGGATGACCCAGGCAAGGATCGTGGCCAGAAGCACGTCGGGTGCGGCCCAGCGATTGGGTTGCATGTCCAGCGGCAGCAGCATCGCGAAGATAATGGCAAGGCACAGGGCGGCAAACGAACCGCGCCCGATCCACGTGCTGGGAACGCTGCGTTCAGCCATCTGTCACCTCGGCGGTCTGTGGCAACTGCGGGCCGATCATCGTATCGGTTTCCAGCAGGCCGCCGGGATCGGTGATGGGCTCGTGCGGGCGGCTGCGCAGCACCCGCAGGAATTCGAGTCGTCCATAATCCGCGCTCAGGCGGACCCGCATGCGCCGGTCGGTTCCCAGTGCCACCTGACCGACAAGAAGATCGGTCGGAAAGACCCCGCCATCGCCAGAGGTCACGACACGGTCGCCGGGCCGGACGAGGTCCCGGTCCTCGATGAAGTTCAAGGGCGGGTTCAGGGTGTTGTCACCGGCCAAAATCGCTTTCTGCCCGCTTGGCTGGATCGTCACGGGGATGCCGCTTGAGGTATCCGTCAGCAGGATGACCCGCGAGATCTTTCGTCCGACGCCACTGATCCGCCCCACCAGCCCGATGCCGTCCATCACGGCCCAGCCGTCGACGATTCCGTCCCGTGCGCCCACGTTCAAAAGGACTGACTGCCGGAACGGCGACCCGCTGTCGGTCATCACCACGCCGGTCACGTAGGTCAGTTGCGGATCAAGCTGGACGTTGTTGAGATCCAGCAATCTTGCGTTTTCCTGTTCGAGCTGGAGCGCTGCCTCTTTCCAGGACTTCATCTGCTGAAGTTCGCGCCGCAAATCGTCGTTCTGGGCCGCGAGGGCCTGATAGGACCGGAAGTCGCTGACAAGGTTCACGAAACCGGTCACGGGTACCATCGCCCATTCCATTGACGGGACGACCCTGTCGATCACCGCCAGACGAAACCGTTCGACCCGAGGACTGTCGATACGCCAGACCAGAAATAACCCCAACAGGCTGACGACCATCACCCCGACCAGCAATCGCCGGACAGGCTTGAAGTAGTCTTCGCTGTTGCGGTCGCGTGCCAAGGGGTTTCGGTCCCTGTTTCAGGGTCAGCTGTCGTAGTCTATCACATGTCGGAGTTGTTTTTCATACTCCAAAGCCTTGCCGGTGCCCAAGGCCACGCAGTTCAAGCTTTCGTCAGCGACGGAAATGGCAAGGCCGGTCTGCTCGCGCAGCGCCAGATCAAGTTGCCCGAGCAGGGCGCCGCCTCCGGTCAGCATCACGCCACGGTCAACGATGTCGGCGGCCAGATCCGGCGGTGTCGCTTCGAGCGCTGTCATCACCGCCTCGCAGATCGCCTGCACGGGTTCCGCCAGTGCTTCGGCCACCTGAGCTTGACTGATCTCGGTTTCCTTGGGGACGCCGTTCAGCAGGTCGCGGCCCCGGATACTCATCGAACTGCTACGCCCGTCGTCGGGCATTCGGGCGGTGCCGATAGACGTCTTGATCCGTTCGGCGGTGGATTCACCGATCAACAGGTTATGCTGGCGACGCAGATAGTTGACGATGGCCTCGTCCATACGGTCGCCACCGACGCGGACCGACCGCGCATAGACGATATCGCCAAGGCTGAGAACCGCGACCTCGGTGGTGCCGCCACCGATATCGACAACCATCGACCCGGTGGGATCGGTGATCGGCATGCCTGCGCCGATGGCGGCTGCAATGGGTTCCGCGATCAGTCCGGCGCGGCGGGCACCGGCCTTGAGCACGCTTTCCCGGATCGCGCGCTTTTCGACGGGGGTTGCACCGTGGGGCACGCAGACGATGATCTTGGGCTTGGAAAAGGTCGAGCGCTTGGCGACCTTGCGGATGAAGTGCTTAATCATTTCCTCGGCGGTATCGAAGTCGGCAATGACACCGTCGCGCATCGGGCGGATCGCCTCGATGGAGCCGGGGGTCCGGCCCAGCATCAACTTGGCGTCCTCGCCCACGGCCAGAACCTTCTTGACGCCGTCCTTGGTGTGATAGGCGACGACCGAGGGTTCGCTGAGGACTATGCCCTTGCCCTTGACATAGACCAGCGTGTTCGCCGTCCCGAGGTCGATGGCCATATCCGCCGAAAATAAGCTGCCTAAGCCAAACATTTTACCCTGTCCTGTCCCGAAAAGTGTCCCCGATCGTCGGGTCGTCCCCCGCGCGATGCTGCGTCTGTATAGGCAATGCACATTTGCAGCGAAAGGGCAGGTTAAAGGTTGATCAGCGCAAAATCGCTGCTTGTCTTTTTGCAATTTATTTCGGGACTAGTGGTCTTTCAATTTGCACAAGGATTGCACTTTTCGAACATCTAGGGTGTGACGCCCGTGCAGGGTCCTCAAGGAAAACCAAGCTGGCCTGACTTTGCGTCCGCAACTGTCCTGTCCAGCGGCCCCAAAGGGCCGCCGGAGATTCGCGTTCAGGCGTCCTTGTAGCTGACGGATTTGTCGTCAAATCCGACCTGGGTCCGCTCGCGCCGGACGATCAACCGGTTGAGCGCGGCGATATAGGCACGGGTCGACGCAACGACCGTGTCGGTATCTGCCGACTGGCCGGTGGCGATCCGTCCGTCCTCTTCCAGACGCACACTGACGGTGGCCTGCGCGTCGGTACCTTCGGTCACGGCATGGACCTGATAGAGCTGCAGCTGCGCCGTGTGATCGAACAGTCCCTTCACGGCATTGAATGCGGCATCGACGGGGCCATCGCCGGTCGTCTCGATGCTTTTTGTCACACCGTCGATGCTCATGGTCATGCTGGCCTTGGCAGGCGTGCCGGTGCCGCAGATGACCGTCATGTCGACCAGCTTGAGCTGATCCTCGGCCCCTTCGCTCACGCGCATCAGGGCGATCAGGTCGTCGTCGAACACCTCTTTCTTGCGATCGGCCAGTTCCTTGAACCGCACGAAGATATCCTTGAGCTGGTTGTCACCCAATTCGTAACCCAGCTTTTCCAGCTTGTCGCGAAGTGCAGCCCGGCCCGAGTGCTTGCCAAGGGGCAACGACGTGCCCGTCAGGCCCACGTCTTCGGGCTTCATCACCTCGAATGTCTCGCGGTTCTTCAGCATGCCGTCTTGATGGATACCGCTTTCGTGGGCAAAGGCGTTCTTGCCGACGATGGCCTTGTTGAACTGCACCGAAAAGCCGCTGACGGCGGCGACGCGACGCGAGATGTTCATGATCTTGGTGGTATCGATCCCGGTGGCGTAGGGCATCACGTCAGCGCGCACCTTCATTGCCATCACGACCTCTTCCAGCGCGGTGTTGCCCGCCCGTTCGCCAAGGCCGTTGATCGTGCATTCGATCTGCCGCGCGCCGCCGTTGACGGCGGCAAGGCTGTTGGCTGTCGCAAGCCCCAGATCGTTGTGGCAATGGGTCGAGAAAACGACCTCGTCCGCGCCATCAACCTCGGCGATCAGGCGCCGGATCAGCTCTGCGCTTTCGTTCGGTTCGGTGTAGCCCACGGTATCGGGTATGTTGATCGTGGTGGCCCCGGCCTTGATCGCGATATCGACGGTGCGCTTGAGAAAGTCCCACTCTGTCCGGGTCGCATCCATGCTGGACCATTGCACGTTGTCACAAAGGTTGCGGGCGTGGGTCACACATTCGTGGATGCGTTCGGCCATCTGATCCATGTCGAGGTTGGGAATGGCGCGGTGCAGCGGCGAGGTGCCGATGAAAGTATGAATACGCGGTGACTTCGCGTGTTTCACGGCCTCCCAGCAGCGGTCGATGTCCTTGAAGTTGGCACGGGACAATCCGCAGATTGTCGATTGCTTTGCACGCTTCGAGATCTCGGAGACGGCTGCAAAATCGCCTTCCGATGCGATGGGAAAGCCCGCCTCGATGATGTCCACGCCCATCTCGTCGAGCATTTCGGCGATCTCGACCTTTTCGGCGTGGGTCATGGTCGCGCCCGGGGATTGTTCCCCGTCGCGCAGGGTGGTGTCGAATATCAATACACGGTTGTCGGTCATTTTCTCTGGTCCCTAGCTTGTGTCATGTCGGCGCTGCACCCCTCTGAGCGGTCGCGCCGGATGGCACGCTCAGCGGCGGCTAAGGAGTAGGGCGCGCAGGATCAAGCCATTGCTGGCGATCTGGGTGATATGCGTGTGCGCGGTCATGGCGCGACTATACGCCGCGAGATGTGAAAGAAAACCCCTGATTGCCGGGGAAATGTCGCGACACTCTGTCTGGCGGCCCTTTCTTTGCTGGACCCGTCCGACAGGCGATCTAACTGCCCTTTCATGAAAACAGCATTGATCATCGGCGCATCCGGCGGCATTGGCGCCGCCGTTGCGGACCATCTTGAAAAGGACGGCGTGACCGTCAGCCGTATCAGCCGCAGTGCGGACGGGTTCGATGCCACCGACCCCGCGTCGGTTGAAACGCATCTTGGGGGTATCGGTCCGTTCGATCTGGTGTTCGTGGCCACCGGAATCCTTGCCCCTGACGGCGAAGCGCCGGAAAAGCAGTTGTCAGCGATCACAGCCGACAACATGACGCAGACCTTCGCCGTCAATGCGCTGGGTCCGGCGTTGATCCTGCGGCACGCCAGCAACCTGCTGGACCGTCGGTCTGACGGAGTGCTGGCGGTGTTGTCGGCGCGTGTCGGGTCCATCGGGGACAATCAGATCGGCGGTTGGTACAGCTATCGCGCCTCGAAGGCGGCGTTGAACCAGATCGTGCATGGCGCCGCTGTCGAACTGGGGCGCAGCCACAAGAAGGCCGCCATCGTCACGCTGCATCCCGGTACGGTGGAGACAGCCTTTGCCGAAGGTTACGCCGACCGGCACAAGACGGTAACCGCCGCCGAGGCCGCTACAAACCTGATCGGCGTCATTCGGGCTTTGACGCCCGAACAGTCCGGCCAGTTCTACGATTACGCGCAGAAGACAATCCCGTGGTAAAACTCGCACTGGTGCTGGGCGACCAGTTGTCTACACACGTTGCCGCCCTGCGCCATGCGAACAAGGAAAAAGACGTCGTGGTCATGGCCGAAGTCACGGCAGAGGCGACCTACGTCAGACACCACCCCAAGAAGATCGCTTTCATCTTTGCCGCGATGCGAAAGTTTGCAATGCGTCTTAAGGATGACGGCTGGACCGTCGCCTACACACAGCTTGACGACCGCGACAACGCAGGCTCGATTCCGGGCGAGCTGTTGCGCCAGGCCGAGATTCACGGTGCGGACGAGGTCATCGTCACTCAACCGGGTGAATGGCGGTTGATCCAGGCGCTGGACGATTGCCCGCTGACCATCCATACCCACGAGGACGACCGCTTCATCGCGTCCCACAAGGATTTCGAAAGCTGGGCCAAGGGACGCAAGGCGCTGCGGATGGAGTATTTCTACCGCGACATGCGCAAGAAGACCGGCCTGATGATGGAAGACGGCAAGCCTGCGGGGGGCGACTGGAACTACGACCACGACAACCGCAAGGCGCCACCCAGGGACGTGGATTTCGGCGGGCCGATGCAGTTTACGCCCGACGACGTGGTGGAAGAGGTGCTGGTGCTGGTCGAGGACCGCTTTGGCGACAACTTCGGTGACCTGCGGCCGTTCTGGTTCGCCACGGATCATGGTCAGGCACGGCAGCATCTGGCGTATTGGGTCAAGCATGGCGCGCCGCAGTTTGGCGACTATCAGGATGCCATGATGGACGACGAGCCCTTCATGTTTCATGCCCTTGTCGGGGCCTATATCAACGCCGGATTGCTTGACCCGCTAGAGGTCTGCCGCGCGGTCGAGGACGCATGGCGCGCGGGTGATGTCCCGATCAACGCTGCCGAAGGCTTCATCCGGCAGGTCATCGGTTGGCGTGAATACGTGCGCGGCATCTATTTTCACGAAGGGCCGGACTACACTTCGCGCAATGTTCTGAAGCACGACCGCGATCTGCCGCCGCTTTACTGGGGGGCCAAGACCTGGATGAACTGCCTGTCACAGGCCGTGGGCCAAACCAAGCGCGAGGCCTATGCCCATCATATCCAGCGGCTGATGGTGACGGGCAATTTCGCCCTTATGGCAGGGATCGACCCGCATCAGGTGCACGAATGGTATCTGGAAGTCTACGCCGACGCCTACGAATGGGTCGAAGCGCCGAACGTGATTGGCATGAGCCAGTTCGCGGACGGCGGCATCATCGCGTCGAAACCCTATATCAGCAGTGGCAACTATATCGACAAGATGAGCACCTATTGCAAAGGCTGCTCTTACACGGTGCGCGACAAGACCGGCAAGGACGCCTGCCCGTTCAACCTGCTGTACTGGCACTTTATGGACCGTCACCGCGACAGGTTCAGCCAGAACCCCCGAATGGGGCAGATGTATGCCACGTGGGACAGGATGGACGAAGGCAAGCGCAAGACGGTTCTTGCCGAGGCCGGCGCGTTTCTCGAAAAGATGGAGAAGGGCGAGACGGTCTAGATCTTACTCTTCTGCAGCTTCTTCCATCTCGGGCGCTTCGCCACCCGCGGGAATTTCTTCGGCGGTGCTTTCACCGGCGACGAAGGCACCGTCCGACCATTCGCCGTCTTCCACGTCGCCGCTGGAATAGCGCATGACACCCGGACCCTGCCGCCGACCGCGCACGAAGGTGCCTTCATAGACATCGCCGTTGGCATAGGTGGCGACACCGGTGCCGGACATTTCGCCCTCTTGCCAGTCGCCTTCGTAGGTAAAGCCGTCGGGCAGGGTGATCTTGCCGGTCCCGTGCCGCTGCCCGTCCGCGAACTCGCCCTCGTAGACCGTGCCGTCGGCATAGGTGGCCACGCCCATTCCGTTGCGCTGCCCTTCGGCCCATTCGCCTTCGTAGGTGTAGCCGTCGGCGTAGGTCATCCTGCCCTGACCGTGGTTCTTGGCATCAACGAACTCGCCTTCGTAGACCAGACCGTTGGCGTAGACAGCCGTGCCAGTGCCGTTGATCACGCCGGACTCCCATTTGCCCTCGTAGGACGATTCGTCGGGGTAGGTGATCTTGCCCATGCCGTCCGCGAGGTCCGCCGCGAAGCTGCCGATGTAGACCGACCCGTCGGGATAGGTCACCTCGCCCTGACCGTGGATCTGGCCCTCGGCCCACTCACCCTCGTATCGGTAGCCATCCGCGCCCACGAAGACGCCATCGCCGTGGCGGCGGTCATCGAGAAAGCCGCCTTCGTAGGTATCGCCGTTCGCATAGACGACGCTGCCCTGACCTTCGCGCCGACCGGCGACAAGGTCGCCTTCGAAGACGTCGCCGTTGGGCTGTTCGAGCCGACCCTGTCCCTCGATCTGGCCGTCGACCCACATCCCCGAATAGGTCAGGCCGTCCGCCATGTTCAGGGTGCCTGTGCCTTCGCGCTCACCGTTGCGGAGCATGCCTTCGTAGACCGACCCGTCTGGGTAGGTGATGGTGCCTTCACCCTCTTTCACGCCGTTGACCCAAGGTCCGGAATAGCTGTAGCCGGACGGTGATGTCATGGTGCCGGTGCCATGATGCATGGCATTGCGCAGCTCCCCCTCGTAGGTCACGCCGTTGGCATAGTTTGCGATCCCGCGGCCCGTGATCGTGCCTTCGGACCAGTCGCCTTCGTAGGTGCCGCCATCCGCAAAGGTGATCTTGCCCGTGCCATCGGGTTTGCCGGCGACGAAGCTGCCTTCGTAGATCGACCCGTTGGGGAAGGTCGCCGTGCCTTGGCCGCGAATTTCGCCTTCGACCCATTCGCCGGTGTATTCGTAGCCATTGGGCAGGCGGTAGGTGCCTTGCCCGTGCTGCTTGCCGTTGAGAAAAGCGCCCTCATAGACGCCGCCATCATCGTATTGCTTCGTCTCGACGGTCTGGGCCGCCGCGCCAGTGGCCGCCCAGACAAGGGCCAAGGCTGTCAGTGTGGTCCGCATCGAAGTCCCCATCAGTTTGGACGTAGCCTAGTCATGCGCATCGAAAGTGACAACTGCGCTGCGGCATCCAAGCGACTTTCCCCTGCTGCACTTTCTGCTAAGTCGGGACACGAAGTTGAGAGGATGCGACATGGCCGATACCTTCCGTCTGACGATGGCGCAGCTGAACCCCACCGTGGGCGATCTGGCAGGCAACGCCGCCAAGGCCAGATCCGCTTGGGAGGAGGGCAAGGCCGCAGGGGCCGATCTGGTGGCGCTGCCGGAAATGTTCCTGACCGGCTACCAGACGCAGGATCTGGTGACAAAACCGGCCTTCGTGGCCGATGTCGCGAAACACCTCGAGCAGCTGGCTGCGGATTGCGCGGACGGACCGATGCTGGCCATCGGTGCGCCTGCGGTCAACGTCACCAAGCTGCACAACAGTTATTTCATCCTTGGGGCAGGGCGGGTCGTGACCCGCTTCGACAAGCACTACCTGCCTAATTTCAATGTCTTCGACGAGGTGCGCCTGTTCAATCGCGGAGCGATCAAGGGGCCCTTCGCCACCTCCGGTCCGCGCGTGGCCGCCCCGATCTGCGAAGACGCATGGTATCCGGATGTGGCTGAAGCGATGGCCGAAAGCGGGGCCGAACTTCTGTTGGTGCCCAACGGGTCGCCCTACTTTCGCGGCAAGATGCCTGTGCGCATGAATGAGATGGTGTCCCGCGTCGTGGAAACCGGCCTGCCGCTGGTCTACCTCAACATGCTGGGCGGGCAGGACGACCAGATGTTTGACGGGCGGTCCTTCGTGCTGAACCCCGGCGGAAAGCTTGCGGTGCAACTGCCCTTCATGGAAGAGGCCATCGTCCACGTCGATTTCGAGCGGCGCGAGGATGTCTGGCATGCGCTGGACGGACCCAAGGCCACCTTCCCGGAAGAGGTCGAGCGCGACTATCATGTCATGGTCGGCGCCCTGTCCGACTACATGCGCAAGACGGGCTTTACCAAGGTGCTTTTGGGCCTGTCGGGTGGCATCGACTCGGCCATCGTGGCGGCCATCGCCTGCGACGCACTGGGTCCGGACAACGTGCGCTGCGTCATGCTGCCGTCGAAATATACATCCGAGTCGTCACTGGACGATGCCCGTGCCGCCGCCGAAGCGCTGGGCTGCAAGCTCGATACCGTCTCCATCGCAAAGCCGGTTGATGCGGTTGACGCGGCTCTTGCGCATCTTTTTCAAGGGCTGAAGCCTGATCTGGCCGAGGAAAACATCCAGTCGCGTCTGCGGGGCCTGCTGCTCATGGCGCAGTCCAACAAGTTCGGCGAGATGCTTTTGACCACTGGCAACAAGTCCGAGGTCGCGGTCGGCTACGCCACGATCTACGGCGACATGAGCGGCGGCTACAATCCGATCAAGGATCTCTACAAGACGCGGGTCTTCGCAACCTGTCGCTGGCGCAATGAAAACCACCGCGACTGGATGAAGGGCCAAGCGGGCGAGGTCGTGCCGGTCCAGATCATCGACAAGCCCCCCAGCGCCGAACTGCGCCCCGACCAGAAGGACGAAGACAGCCTGCCGCCCTACGACGTTCTGGACGGTATTCTGGAGATGCTGGTGGACGGTGAAGCCTCGGTCGCGGATTGCGTCAGCGCAGGTTACGAACGCGAACTGGTCAAGAAAATTGAACATCTGATATACATCAGTGAATACAAGCGCTTCCAGTCCGCACCGGGCCCGCGTCTGTCCGACAGGGCATTCTGGATGGACCGTCGCTATCCTATCGTGAACCGCTGGCGCGATCCCTCGTAGATTGGCGTCGTGGCGGAAACGCACAGAGTTTGTGCGATGATCGACCTGTCGCTTGACGGTCCGCACCCTTACCTGAGGGTGAACGCAAACAAAGGAGATTTCGATGACGACGCCCAAGATCGCCGTACTTTTCTATTCGACCTATGGCACCAACCATGCCGTTGCTCTGGACGCCAAGGCAGCTGCAGAACAGGCCGGTGCCGATGTGCGACTGGTCAAGATACCCGAAACCGCGCCGCAAGAGGTGATCAACGGTCAGGAAGCATGGAAGGCGCAGCAGGACCGCGTCGCGGACATCCCCGAGGTCACCCATGACGATGTGCTTTGGGCTGATGGCATCTTTCTTGCCGCACCGACGCGCTTTGGCGGTCAATCCAGTCAGGTGCGCGCCTGGATCGACACGCTGGGTCCGCTTTGGGGCGAAGGCAAGCTGATCAACAAGACCGTCACCGCGACGACCTCGGCCCAGAACCCGAACGGCGGTGTCGAGCACACGCTGATGAACTTCTACCACGCCGCTGTTCACTGGGGCGCGATTCCGATTTTTCCCGGCTACACCGATGCGTCCAAATTCGAGGACGGCGGCAACCCCTACGGCTTCTCAAAGGGTGCGGCTGACATGACTGATGCGGACAAACGCTCGGTCGCACACCAGTCCAAGCGACTGGTCGAACTGACAGCCAAGATCATCGCCTGATTCAGAACGGGACCCGTCGCCCGGGCGGCGGGTTCCACCCGATCATTCCCACCACCGGTCGATGGCGGCGATATCGTTGTCGGACCATCCAAAGTGATGGGCGAATTCGTGCACGGTCACATGGGCGACCAGTGCTTTCAGCGTCACGTCCCCCCGTTCTGCCCATTCCGCAAGGATCGGCTGGCGAAAGAGCCAGACGACATCCGGCCCCACCGGCTGATCAAGGTTCGATTTCAGCGTGACCGGAATACCGTCGTAAAGGCCGGTCAGATCGAAAGGGTCACTGTCCATCTCGGACAGGATCGCGTCGCTGGCAAATTCTTCGACCCTGATGACCACATCCTGCGCCAGTTCGGCAAAGGGTGGCGGAAACTGACGGACCGCTTCGGCGGCGACATCGTGCATCTCGTCTGTGGTGGGGGCTGTCCAGTCCATGCGGTCTATATGGACTTAACACCTGCGATATGAAAGGACGCGACCAACAGGAGATAACCCATGACCACGACCCGTTTCGCGCCTTCGCCCACCGGCTGGATTCACATCGGCAACCTGCGTGCAGCCCTGTTCAACTACGCCATCGCGCGGCAGAACGGCGGCACCTTTGTGCTGCGGATCGACGACACCGACCCCGAGCGGAGCAAGGAAGAATATGTCGAGGGGATCAAGGAAGACCTGACATGGCTTGGCATCGGATGGGACCGGATGGAGCGTCAGTCGCAGCGCCTGGACCGCTACATGGAGGCCAAGGGCAATCTGGTCGCGATGGGTCGTCTTTACGAGTGTTTCGAGACGCCGACAGAACTCGACCTCAAGCGCAAGAAGCAGTTGAACATGGGCAAACCGCCGGTCTACGACCGTGCCGCGCTTGACTTGACCGACGTGCAAAAGGACGCCTATCGCGCCGAAGGGCGGGCCGGACACTGGCGTTTCAAGCTGGATCAGGAACGGATCGAGTGGGAGGACGGCATCCTTGGCCCGATCTCGATCGACGCCGCATCCGTGTCTGACCCGGTGCTGATCAGGGGCGATGGCCAGATTTTGTATACTCTGGCCTCGGTCGTGGACGATACCGAGATGGGGATCACGGACGTGGTGCGCGGGTCCGATCACGTGACCAACACCGCGACGCAGATCCAGATCATTCAGGCGCTGGGCGGCACCGTGCCGACCTTCGCGCATCACTCCCTGCTCACGGGCCCGCAGGGCGAGGCGCTGTCCAAGCGGTTGGGCACCCTGGCGCTGCGCGACCTGCGCAAGGCGGGGATTGCGCCGCAAGCGGTGCTGTCATTGATGGCAAGGCTGGGGTCTTCCGACCCGGTGGAGTTGCGCGCGAACGTGGACGAAGTCGTTGCTGCGTTCGATTTGTCCAAGTTCGGTTCCGCGCCGACAAAGTTCGATGCCGAAGATCTCAAGCCTCTGACCGCCCGTCATCTGGCCAGTCTGCCCGCCACCGACCCGGTCGTGACACAGGCGATGGAAAAGGCTGGCGTGCCCGCAGACCAGCAGGCTGCTGTTTGGTCCGTGGTGTCGCACAACGTCGACACGCTGGATGGCATCAAGGGATGGTGGACGCTGTTCCAGACCGGCGCCGACCCTCTGGTGGCCGATGACGACCGCGATTTCATCACGCAAGCTTTCGATTTTCTGGGTGACCCGCCCTATACCCCCGCGACATGGGGTGAATGGACCGGCGCGGTCAAGGACGCGACGGGCCGCAAGGGCAAGCAGCTGTTCATGCCGCTGCGTCTTGCGATCACGGGGCAGTCACGGGGACCTGAAATGGCCGACGTGATGCCGCTGTTGCAAAAGAAGCCGTCTCTCTAGGGTTGGACGCGTTTGAGCGACTGGTCCACCAACTGACGCTCTGCAGCGCTTAACCGCTGGGCGCGGGGATAGCGTGGCGTGTCGCGGTCGTCGATGATGGGCATGTCCCAGCCGCGCGTCGTATCAAAGAACCGCGTCACGCCGTCTTCACCAAAAACCCTGAAAAAGCCCTGCACCACGACATCGAGATAAGACAGCAGGATGCCGTGCTCGGGATCAGCCGTCACGGCCAGATGCGGTGCGACGCTGTAGACCGCCGTCGGTTGTGGGGCTGACAGGGCATCGGTCACGTCGATCCGCTGGTAGGCGCCCTCGCGCCGGTCAAGTGCCGCCCAGTCTGCACCGGGGACCTTGGCGATGATCCCGTCGATGCCGTCGCCCCCCGGTGAGGCCGACAGGAAAGCGGCGTCGCGGGTGTCGGTCATGTGCCAGACACGGTGCCAGCCGGGCAGGGTGGCCGGTTGCGGGTCGGCGTAGTCGTGCGTCGCAAGATTGACCAGACTGCCGTAACCGAAGAACGCGGGATCACTCATTCCCGCGCCCTCAGCACGCGCGCGGGGCGGACCCGCAGAGGACGGATGGCAAAGCCAAGACCCGCAAGGGTCGACACAAGGATGCCGCCGCCCACGATGACCAGTGCGTTACGCCATATGACGGTAAATTCGCTTTCCATGATGTAGGTTTGCACGGCCCAACCGCCCAGTAAACCTGCAGCCAGCGCGACCACCCCCGCTGCCAACCCCAAAAGTGCGGATCGCAGGATGAAGCTGGTCACGATCTGCCTGCGTGACGCGCCGATGGTCTTCAGCACTGCCGCTTCGAAGGTGCGCGCCCGCTCTCCGGCGGCGGCGGCCCCGATCAGAACAAGGAAGCCCGTGATCAGTGTGGCCAGCGCACCGTAGCGCGTCGCGGCAGAGATGCCTTCGACCAGTTGCGCCACCCGGTCGATAGCGTCGCGGATACGGATCGCGGTGATATTCGGATAGGCCGTGGCAAGGTCTCGCAGGATGCGGGCCTCGGCCTCGGGCGACGTATAAACGGTGGCAATCCACGAGTGGGGCGCACCTGCGAGGGCCGCCTCGTTCATGGTCAGGACAAATCCGATGCCCGCATCCTCCCAGGTCACCTCGCGGAAGCTGGCGATCTGGCCCGTGATATCGCGGCCCAGCACGTTCACGGTCATCGTATCGCCAAGGGACAGGCCGATCTCGGCGGCTTCCTCTGCCGAAAAGCTGATCAGGGGGTCGCCGGAATAATCTTCCGACCACCATTCGCCCTCGGTCACGACCGTATTGTCGGGCTGTATGCCGTCATAGCTGATGCCACGGTCGCCCTGCACAACCCAGTGCCCGTCGGCAAAGTCTGCGGCGGGCTGGTCGTTGATCCGCGTGATGATCCCCCGAAGCATGGGGGCTGCATCGACCTGCGAGACCTCGGGATCGTCGGTCAGTGCCTCGCGGAACCCGTCGATCTGGTCCGGCTGGATATCGACGAAGAAATAGGATGGCGCGACGGCGGGCAATTCATTGTCGAATGCCTGCCGCAAGTTGCCCTCGATCTGCCCGACTGCGGCCAGAACCGACAGACCAAGGCCAAGTGACAGCACCACCGACGTTGTCTCGCCCCCGCGTGCGCCGATGGACCCAAGCGCCAGACGCAGCGCGGGCCGTCCGCGTGACACGCGTCTGCTGCGCCGCGCGATGAACCGGATAAGCCAGGCCGACAGTGTCAGCAGCGCCAGAGAGCCGATGATCCCGCCCGCGATCCAAAGCGTCAGCCAGGCCGAGCCTGAAAACCAGACCGCCGACCCGACCAGCGCCCCGATCAGCAGGGCGGTGGCGATCAGAAAGGGCATGCGCGGCCATTGGCGCTGACCGGCAAAGGCGTCGCGGAACAGGGTTGCGGCGCGGATGTCGCCGGCTTTGCCCAGCGGCCAAAGCGTGAAGATCAATGCAGCGAGAATACCGTAGGTCGCCGCTTCGAACAGTGGTTGCGGGTAAAGTCCGATCGCCGCCGGGATGGGCAGTTGCGCCGAAATGACGGGGGCCAGCAGGATAGGAACACCCGCGCCAAGGATCAGCCCCAACACGATGCCCAAGGCCGTCAGGACCCCGATCTGAACCAGATAGACCAGAAATACCGTCCGCCGCGTGGCCCCCAGCGTCTTGAGCGTCGCGATTACCCCCGTCTTGCCGTCCAGATAGCTGCGGACGGCGGCGCTTACGCCGACGCCACCCACCGCAAGGCCGGACAGTCCGATCAGGATCAGGAAGGTGCCGATGCGGTCGACGAAAAATGCCGTACCGCCTGCACCGTTGCGTGCATCCTGCCATCTCAGACCCTGATCGCCAAAGCGATCCTTTGCTTCCTGCTCCAGCGCTGCCAGATCGGTGCCTTGGGGCAGGGCCAGCCGATATTGCGTATCGAACAGGGTGCCGGGTGACAAAAGGCCGGACCCTTCCAGATCCTGCGTGCGCACGATGCTGCGCGGACCCAGCCCGAAGTTCCCGCCGTTGTCCGGATAGCTTTCAAGGATCGCGGACAGGATGAAGGTCCGTTCGCCCAGTTGGAACGTGTCGCTGGGCGTCAGGCCCAGCCGGTCTGCCAGAACGGTTTCCATCACCGCGCCGGGCAGGTCCAGCATGCCGTCCAAGGCGTCGTCCAGCGTCATCTCCGGTATCAGGCGGGGCATGCCGATCAGCGGATAACTGTCGTCCACCGCGCGCACCTGGGTCAGGGCGCGTTCTGCACCGTCCGGACCGTCGGTGACGATCATCGACCGGAAATCGACCGTTTCCGAGACATTGGTGGCAATGCTGTCCAGCCAGTCGCGTTCGGCGGGATCCGCGAAACGGTAGGTAAAGGTCGCTTCCGCATCGCCGCCCAGAATGGCAGCGCCCTGTTCGGCCAGACCTGCGGCAATACCCGATCGCACGGTGCCGACGCCTGCGATTGCGGCGACGCCCAGAGCCAGACAGGCCAGAAAGACGCGGAAGCCGCGCAGGCCGCCTCGCAGCTCGCGACGGGCGAGCCGGATGACAAGGTGTTGGTTCATGCGAAGATACGCCCGTCCATCAGACGCACGACCCGGTCGCACCGATCCGCGAGGCTGGGGTCATGCGTCACGAGGATCAGCGTCGCACCGTGCTTGTCGCGCAGATCAAACAAAAGTGACATTATGGTGTCGCCCGTCGCCGCATCGAGATTGCCTGTCGGTTCGTCCGCCAACAGGATCGCCGGGCGTGGTGCCGATGCGCGGGCAAGCGCGACACGTTGCTGCTCTCCACCTGATAACTGTGCAGGATAATGGTCTTTTCTGTCCGACAGGCCCACTGCTTCCAGTTCTGCCTCGGCCCGGTCAAAGGCCTGTGCATCGCCGGCGATTTCCAGCGGTGTCGCAACGTTCTCGAGCGCGGTCATCGTGGGGATCAGGTGGAAAGACTGAAAGACCACCCCCATATTACCTCTGCGAAAGCGCGCCAGCTGATCCTCGTCCATCGTGGTCAGGTTCTGCCCCAGCGCCGTGATCTGCCCGCTGGTGGCCTGTTCCAGCCCGCCCATGACCATCAGGAGTGACGATTTGCCCGATCCGCTTGGCCCCACCAGCCCCACCGTTTCCCCCGCCGCGATGTCGAGCGTGATGTCGTGCAGGATCTGGACCCGACCCGCGTTTCCGTCCAGATGGAGGCCGATGTGGTCAAGTGACAAGAGGGGGGCGGACATGAAGCAGGCCTTTGATTGGGTCTCCTCCGGATATGGTGCATTGGCCCGCGCCCGCAACCTTCTATGGGCCATTCCTGTTACGGCATGTGCCGCCAGTGCCGAACCTGTGACCATCGTCGCCTTGGGCGACAGCCTGACGGCGGGCTACGGGCTGGATACCGCAGAGGGATTCGTGCCGCAGATGCAGGCTTGGCTGGATGCGCAGGGCGCCGACGTCGAGCTGATCAACGCCGGCGTATCCGGCGATACCTCGGGCAATGGTCTTGCCCGGACGGACTGGACGCTGACGCCGGATGTGGACGGAATGATCGTGGCGCTGGGCGGGAATGACTACCTGCGCGGGTTGCCGCCCGAACTGCTGGAAACCAACCTTGGCCAGATCGTGGACAAGGCTCAAGCACAGGACGTGCAGGTCATGCTGATAGGGTTAAGCGTCGGCGGGAATTACGGAGCCGATTACAAGTCGGATTTCGAAGCGGTCTTCGCCCGAATCGCCGAAGTTTCGAACCTGCCGCTTTATGCGGACTGGTTTGCAGGCCTTCAGGCTGCTGCCGGTGACGGAAGCATCGCACCCTACATGCAGGACGATGGAATACATCCGAATGCCGAAGGCGTTCGCCTGATCGTGGCAGCCTTGGGGCCGACAGTGCTGGAGTTCGCACAGACGGTCGAATGATCACCGAAACGGGTGCCCGGCAACCGGGCACCTCAGGGTTGCCTTGTGTTAGTCGGTCGGGGACAGATTGACGGCGCTTTCGCGCCCGTCACGCCCGGCTTCAATGTCGAAGGTGACCTTCTGGTCGTCGCGCAGTCCGGTCAGGCCCGAACGTTCGACTGCCGAGATATGCACGAAAATATCCTTACCACCCGAATCGGGCGCGATGAAACCGTAACCTTTGGTGGTGTTGAACCATTTGACAGTGCCTGTGGCCATGTCTGAACTCCCTGTTGTCCCGCTCGCGAACGTCGCAGCGGTGCGGCTCGTCAGCGCACGATCGAGTGACTGGGCCGTAAAGGGAGCAGTGGTCGATAGTCTTAACGTAGCAACCCTTATTATGAGGGCGCTTCGTAATAAATCAATGACATTTGAAAAACGTAATCATGTCAGCGGCTTATCGCTGAAAATAGGAAGGGCGGCCGCAGCCGCCCATCCCGACTCACCCTGCGATTACTGCAGTTCGAGGTTCACGGCGCTTTCACGACCATCACGGCCGGCTTCGATATCGAAGCTGACTTTCTGGTCGTCGTTGAGGCCGCTAAGGCCCGAACGCTCGACAGCGGAGATGTGGACGAAAACGTCCTTGGAGCCGCCATCGGGTGCGATGAAGCCGAAGCCTTTAGTGGCGTTGAACCATTTGACTGTGCCTGTGGCCATGTCAGTTTTCCTTCATTTTAGTCCCGCCCGCGACGTGCGGCGGTGTGGCGTCGTCAGTGCGAAATCGAGTGCGCTGTCGCCGTATGAGGGAAAACAGTGGGGTCGAGATGGTATAACTTAGCAAGCAGCTGTATGAAGCATTCTGCTACGAATAGCAAGCAGTTTTCGAAGACACGTCGTTCGCGGCTTGTCTTGGCATGGCTCCCTATGGGATGGCGAAGACGCGAGATCATAGGAGATAAGCCATGCGATGGGATGAATTAATGGACCGCGCAGGCGGCGTCTGCGAATTCTGTGGTGCAAGCGAACAGTTGGTCAGCGTGGACGTTCCGCCCGACGAACAGGTCCTGCTCTGTCCCGCCTGCCGTGGGGAGGTCGAGGTGCCGCCGGCGCATTGGCGCTGTCTGGAGGGTGCGGCATGGTCTGCGACGCCGGCGGTGCAGATTGCGGCGTGGCGCAAGCTGGGCGAGATCGACGCGATGTGGGCGTCTGATACCCGTGAAAACATGATGATGGAGCCTGATGTCGCGGCCAAGGCGGCCACCGGTGGCGTGCCCGAGATCATTCACCGTGACAGCAACGGGATGGAACTGGCGCACGGTGACACCGTCGTTCTGGTCAAGGACCTGCCGGTCAAGGGCGCGGGTTTCACCGCCAAACGCGGCACTGCGGTGCGCAACATATCACTGGTGCCGGAAAACGCGGCCCATATCGAGGGCCGCGTCGAAGGTCAGCGGATCGTCATCCTGACGGAATTCGTAAAGCGCAAGTAGCGCCTACCTTGCGAATTTCTTGTGCTTCATCCGCTTGGGTTCCAGCGCATCGGCCCCAAGACGGCGTTTCTTGTCCTCTTCGTAGTCTTCGAAGTTGCCCTGAAACCACTCGACATGGCCCTCGCCTTCGAAGGCGAGGATGTGGGTGCAAAGCCGGTCGAGGAAAAACCGGTCGTGGCTGATGATCACCGCGCAGCCGGCAAAATCCGACAGTGCGTCTTCGAGCGCGCGGAGCGTCTCAACATCCAGATCGTTCGTCGGCTCGTCGAGCAGCAGCACGTTGCCGCCTGATTTCAGCAGTTTCGCCATGTGGACACGGTTGCGTTCGCCGCCCGACAGGATGCCGACCTTTTTCTGCTGGTCACCGCCCTTGAAGTTGAAGGCCGAGCAATAAGCGCGGGAGTTCATCGAGGCATCGCCCAGTTCGATGATTTCCGCCCCGCCTGTGATTTCCTCCCAGACGGTATTTTCTGCCCCCAGTGCATCACGGGATTGATCGACGTAGGACAGCTCGACCGTATCGCCGTATTCGACCTTGCCTTCGTCCGGTTCCAGTTGGCCGGTCAGCATCGAGAACAGGGTTGATTTACCCGCGCCGTTTGGCCCGATCACGCCGACGATGCCGCCGGGGGGCAGATCAAAGGACAGATCGTCGATCAACAACTTGTCGCCCATCACCTTTTTCAGCCCCTCGACCTCGATCACTTTTGACCCAAGGCGCGGGCCGTTGGGAATGATGATCTGGGCACGGCCCATCTTTTCACGTTCGGACTGGTTGGCGAGGTCGTTGTAGGCGCTGATCCGGGCCTTGGATTTCGCCTGCCGCGCCTTGGCACCCTGCCGCATCCATTCCAGCTCGCGCTCCAGCGTGCGCTGCTTGGACTTGTCTTCTTTCGATTCCTTTTCCAGCCGCTTGGCCTTGGCTTCAAGCCACGAAGAGTAGTTGCCTTCGTGCGGGATGCCCGACCCGCGGTCGAGTTCGAGAATCCAGCCGGTGATCGCATCCAGGAAGTAACGGTCGTGAGTGACGATCAGTATCGTGCCCTTGTAGTTGACAAGGTGCTGCTGCAGCCATGCGATGGTTTCCGCATCAAGGTGGTTGGTCGGTTCGTCAAGCAGCAGCATGTGGGGGGCTTCGAGCAGCAGCTTGCACAGCGCGACCCGGCGCTTTTCACCGCCCGAGAGCGTGGTCACGTCGGCATTGTCCGGCGGGCAGCGCAGCGCTTCCATGCTGACGTCGATCTGCGCGTCGAGGTCCCACAGGTTCTGGGCGTCGATCTCGTCCTGCAACTGTGCCATTTCTTCGGCGGTGTCCTCGGAGTAGTTCATCGCGAGATCGTTGAACCGGTCGAGCTTGCCCTGCTTTTCGGCCACACCCAGCATAACGTTTTCGCGCACCGTCAGGGCCGGATCAAGTTCGGGTTCCTGCGGCAGGTAGCCCACGCGCGCGCCCTCGGCGGCCCAGGCCTCGCCCTGAAAATCCTTGTCCTGTCCGGCCATGATCCGCATCAACGTCGACTTACCGGTGCCGTTCACGCCGACGACGCCGATCTTCACACCGGGGAGAAAGTTCAACCGAATGTTTTCAAAGACTTTCTTGCCGCCCGGGTAGGTCTTGGAGACACCGTCCATGAAATAGACGTACTGGTTAGTTGCCATGGGAACGCTCCATTGGAATGAATTTCGCCCTCAATAGACCTGCTGTCTGGCAGGAGCAATCGTAGAGGCCCGGGCAAGCAACCACGGCACGACGTCATCGTGAACCAAAGGGGCGCATAGGTGGTCACCCTGCGCAAAGGGCGCCCCCAGCTTTTCCAGAAGCGCCGCACTTTGCGTGTCATGGACTTCGCCCACGATCAGCCGGTGATCAAGCGCGCGGGCAAGAGCGAGCATCGATTGCAGCACCATGCGGCCTTGCAGGTCGTCATCAGACAACAGGTCGGCCCCGGGGTCGAGCTTGATTGCGACCGGCGCGATGCCGTTCAGGCGCTTTAGCCCAGCGAAACTGCCGCAGAAATGACCTGCGATAACGGGCTGGCCCGATGCACAGAGATCGGAAAGATTTCCTGTCCGGCAGGGGGAGGACCTTGACCCGTCGAGCAACGAGGTGTCGAGTTCGAGGATGATCTGTTCGACCGCCGCATCTTCGTTCGCGATGGAAAGGCGCATGTCGCTGACAAAGTCCTGGCGGTCGAGGCTGCTGG
>Ga0307931_1000128_pt1 | contig 41528 bp, 46 predicted proteins | sample OrgLakmetageno47_FD_201816 | JGI IMG/M metagenome (GOLD analysis project Ga0307931, IMG submission 201816) | Saline water microbial communities from Organic Lake, Antarctica - #47 | ecosystem: Environmental > Aquatic > Non-marine Saline and Alkaline > Saline | place: Antarctica: Organic Lake...
TTCTTCCGCCACCACTGCCACCGCTGCCCTCCTCATTGCCGTGGTGGTGATGCTTACCGGGCGTGCACTTTTCTTGGAGCAAAAAGTCGCCGATAATGAAGCCCGACTTGATAGCGTCGAAAAAGAGTTGCTATGAGCAGAGCAGGCACAACAATGAAGAAAGGTGAGAGGACAACAAGAAAAAAGAAGAAGACAGCATTGCCATTCAAGAACAGAAGGAAACATTCAAACAACTTGGGGGCATGATATTTTGAGTAGGCAGATGAAGGGGCGCGGCAGCAACATCTATAACGGGCACGTTTCAAACTAGTTCATGATGAGGAGCAAATCAAATTGAACTACGTCAACACAGCACAATCGTGGCACAAAGAAAGATGGAGTAAGCAGCATACGAACTGGCGCCAAAGAAGTAAGACATGGTATAAGTACCGCGGTCATGAGCGACGACATGATGAACGCGAGGGGCAGCGGAGGCAGGCCATACGAGCTGCAGCTCCGGGTAATGCTCACGGAGCCGTCGGCAATGGTTTGCAGAATCGGCAACAGCCGGCCCCACACCCCGCCCACTTCGGGGAAACGGGTTTCGTAGAGCTGCCACAGCCACAGGATGGGGGCCACGGCACTGCTGCCACTCTTCGCGATGTGCAAGGCTTCGTCGGGTGTCAAGTAGCCTTTTCGCACGCACTGGCCAACGGCCTCACTGGGCTTCACCTAGTAGGAGAGGCATAGGTAAGGGGTGAGTGTAAAAAGGCAGTAGCGAGAACAGCCAGTCAAACAACGATAACATCAGTCGTAAGAGTTTGAAGCACTTGCAAGGTCAAGCCAATTGCGTGAAGATGGCAAGCGCCCCTCTTCTTATCCTTATCAACCAAGCATACCCCAATAGCGTAGTAGCACGTGAGGGCGTAGTTGGCCATCCCCCACCGTACCACCGTTTGCTTGAACTCCAAGTCTTCGCCAGAGCAGCCAGGGATCCACTGTGACCGGAGCAAAAGAAGAAGATGAAATAAAATAGCAAGAATTTCAAAGAGAGCCAAGTAAAAGAAGGTTTTGGAAAGCATGGAGAGGACGTGAGAAGGGGAGCGTAGATATTTTGTAGACAGCGGCAAATGAACTGGTGACGAGGATACAAAATGAGATGTGAAGATACGTTGGCGGCCCGCTCAACGCACGGGTCCATGCTGCACGATAGAGTATGGCATCCACGCAAGTCCACCTTCCACACCTGATTGTTGAAGAAACTCAAAGTGACGAGTCCCCCCGTAAGCTTCCCCAAGTCCACGTTCTTGATGGTCAAATACTTCTTGAGAGATCCGAACACGAAGTAGGCAAAGACGAAGCCTGCAGACAATGAATAGAAAGCAATACAAAAGCGAAGCAAGTATAAAACAAAATGAAAAATAAAAAAAGCTTATTCCGAGAAGTGACATAGGACGGGGGAAAGCTCACAAATCATATTAATTCAGGAGGCGACGAACTGGAGCCTTCACCACTTCCATTAATGTACTGTAAAAGTTTTAAATAGTCACACTAGAAGACAAGTCGGCACATCTTTCACCGGTAAAACTTGAGAAGTAGCCGTCGAAGCCATCCACCAATGGAGTTAAGGGGCTTCCAGGCTCGAAAAGCCCTATCTTAGATGCCCATATGCACGAAAAAGCCACTAACCACGCTGCATTGAACACCAGCAATGCCTGTTCCGCCAAAAGAAAGCAGAACGTGTGCAGCAGCATTAATGCATCAACCCCATGCCACGATGAGCACTTCAGACAAAGCGACTAAATGCGCTTTGCTGCAGTGAATTGATCATAGACTCTTGCATTTGTTTTCTCTTTCCCCATCGGATACGAGATAGCGTTAGGACTAAATGGCGTACTTGTCCAGTGAGTGAATCTAGCTGTCATATAATACAGAGGATTTCGCAAGCCATTCAAACCTGTCCGAGGACGAACCAATTGATAAAGGTCGTTGAGCGTATCATGAAGACCTTCGCCCGTAGCACTGAGGTCAAGTCATATCCGATCACTGACGCAAAACCACATAGGATCCAAAATTAACATGTAAGGCAAGCGTATGAAGACGGGCTAGAATTAAGATGAATCATAGAATCATGCTCCATGTGTTGGCAAAAGATGATCTAGGACGGCTCACGCGTGCATTACACGTTTCTGCGCATGCATTCAGAGTGTACTAGTGTGCAGTGCAAACTGTCGAAAGCATTAGGTTTACCTTGCCCGTTTGCAAATTCAACGCCAGCTCTAGTCTTCTTGAGAACGAGATCAAGGCCTTGACGCTCTTGCCCATCGAATTCGCCCCATTGCGCGAACTGATCTGAGGCCTCTCCATTTCGAACGGTGGAGGCAACGCGCACCTCCGCCTTACTCATCCGCTTCTTGGCAAGCCGGACCAAGTTCGACATGATGCAGAAAAAATGAAATTACCAACTGAAGCGCCTACACAACTGATTGCTAGGTTTTAAGTTTCTCCAATGCTAGAAACTATTAACTCGAAGGCCGTGCGTGCGGGCTTATTCGCGCCATCAACAGTATTATTCACAGCGTCATTGTTGGATCATGGTTGGAATGCTCTCTTCAGGAACGTCGAACGTCCATTGGCCAAATACACCTCATCCTCGGTGTTATCAACACTTGGAGAGCCATTTCACTTCGACTTCGCATTTCTTCTTCTCGTCTCTCGTCTCTCTTCATATTTCACGGTACTATGCCATTGTATATGCTGGTCCCGACTAGCGTACTTGTAAAGATTTATATGGAAAGCGGCGGAGGAGCCTGGATGGAATTAAGGGAGAACAAGCACCAAGTTATAAAGACCAAAGGAATCGTGGTGTCTGACCAAGCACGGCGAAGCACGGAACCTCCTAGCACAAAAGGAAGGGACCTATTCTCCTTGCCCTTCCACTGCCGCGCTGATTTCATCCACGGAGCTGAAGAAGTCAGCTAAATCGTCGTCTTCACCGCCGCCGTTTCCACTAGCCTGCTGCCCTTCTTTTACTAAGGCCCCTCCTGTCTCCGCTCCTCCTGCCTCCTCTTCTACCGGTGGTGGTGCTGGCGGTGGCGGCGGCACGATTTCTCCGTCGCCCCAATTTCCGAGCGCTTGCACCTGAATGAATCCGTCCGCGAAGCTGCGGCCGTTCATGGTTTCGGCGCACGCTTGCGCCGAGGCGACCTCGGTGAAGGTGACCACACAGCTCCCGAAGTAGTACGCGACTTGGGGTAAAGTTACCACACATTTCACGGTGCCAAAACGAGTAGCTTCCACGATGATTTCACCTTCAAGCTCTTCCAGAAAGGAAGGCCCACTCGCCGTTAACTTAAGTTGTAGTTTGAATTGAAAAGCCCCACGGGTACACACGCACGAGAAGGAATAGAAAAGTAAGAATGCAAAAGAAAACAATGCTTAAAAGAAGAAACAAAGCCATCGAGAAAGCCAGAAGCATCGAAGTGGTTAAACACACGCCGATTATGTTAAAGAGAGGGGGCTTACCTCTTCGTCGGTGTAAAGATTGCGAAGCACCACAGCAGGGAGTTCGGCTGGCAGGCAGAGGGGTGGCAGCGGCTTGTAAATGGGAACACCATTCGCATCCAAATCGTACTCGACCAGTTCTTCTTCCTCTGCTCCTTCCTCGTCGTCGTCTTCTCCGTCTTCTTCCTCCTCGTTGTAACCACCGTTCTCGCCGCCGCCGCTGCCGTTGTTTTGACCGTCGGCTTCGTGCGCGCGGTGGGCAAAGGAGGCGGGCTCCACGGAGAGCACGTAGCCCGCGCCCTGGGTGGTAGAACCCGTGAGTTTACTGCACGCCGCCTGCACGCTCCCCACTTTGGCGAAGGTGATCAGAGCGTCCCCTTTCGGCACGCCGCCGGCGTCGCGGTACACCTACATGCAAAGCAGAAGGAGTCGACACAAAGTAGTTAAGCACAACGCAGCATGGCACAGAGGACAGGTCGGAATGTGCGTATCAGTGGAATCTTTCAAAAAGGATGTGGATTCCGGAAAAGTGCACTCTGAGTATAGGCTTCGTAGAAGCGAAAGAATCTACGAGAAAACAAGACGGAGATTTCGACTCTTCCCTTCCTTTCTTTCAAATGTTGTTGAGCGCATCCGAACTCACTTTGATGCGCTTTACGCGGCCGTGCACGCTGAAGAGGGTGTCGAGCGAGGTCCAGGTCACGTTGGGCGCGAGACCGCTGACGTACACCTGCGAGTGATCAATTGAAATGTGTTAAGGGAAACAGAATTGGCGGAGAGAATAAGAGATGGAGAAAGATGGAAATTTTGCTAAAATAAATGAATACGCACGATGCAAGGTCATTCAAGAGGCAGCGAACGGAGACATTAGCAATAGAAATGTCCACATGCCAGCACAGCAGCTTTCAAAAGAGAAACAAGTAGCCCTTCTTTAACGTCATCGTGATTCATTCAATTACCGCTGTGTTTGGGCCCGACGGAACCGTGCCGCTTTGCGCGCCGCCTGCTCCTCGCCCACTGTGCGCCGGGCCGCTAGGAGCTGCCCCGCTCCCAATGCCTCCGGTGCGGCCTGCTCCTCCTGCTGGCTTCGCGGCATTGGTAGAAGGAATGCCCCGCCAGCCCCCGCGGCCCCAACCTGGGCCTCCTCCAGTGTTAGCGTGGCTAGGCTGGTGATGAGCTTGGTCGAACTGGTCTAAGGTGCGCTTCCTAGCGGCAGCGTCCTATTGATTCAACGCAGGAGAAGGACACAAGCGTGATGCGCTCGGAGCGTGTGTACGCCCTTCCTTCAATCACCTTCACACATGAGCTTATCCCACTACGATTCTCACATGCCATCAGAGACATATACTCCACCCTGCTCCATAAAAATATAAACCTTAGTCAAGCGGCCACCGATCAAACAACCCTGCGTAAAACCTGTTTGAGGATCCACTCCATGTTTTTGGCTTTGGCACGACGCAGCCGCTCCCGGTGCTTCTCTGGAATCGGGTCTTGGAACGACGCAAATAATCGAGCGTCGTCCTAGGAGGAGATGAACGAGAACGCAACCCAGGAAAAAAAAAAGATAATTCGGAGGAAGGAAGATGGGACATTGAGAATTTGTAATTTGCGTAGACGAGATTATTACAAGACGTAGAAATTAGCGTCTTGATGTGAATACCTCAGCCAGGAGAGCAGCTCTCGCCGCGAGCATCTCCTCATAGAAGTCGCCTTCTTCTCCGAGCGCCGCTGCGTGTTGGTCCATGGCTACCACCGACGACGACAAGCGTTGCCCATCCCAGCCCGTTTGCTCGTAGTGCGCGGATGGCGGCGCCACTGCCGCAAAGGCCGCTTCGGCTGCGGCGACCCACCCAGACGCTGCCCAGCCGTCGTCCACGGATTGCCCGAGCGCAGCCATGCTAAACTCACTACCATTGCCGCTGCTACTGCTGCTACTGCTGCTCCCAAGTCTGCTGCTACTGGCATTGGCACTGGCGCCAGAGACTGCTGCTGCGACGCTATCACTGCTGTTGGAGTAAGTGCCCGCGGCGGCGAACGCCAGAGGATTTTGCCCGTGGGCGTACCTTGACGGCGCCGGTGGCGACTGGGCACTCTCAGGGTTCCAGCCTGGCGGCCAGCCCTCGGGTGGAGGTTGCTGCTGTGGCATAGATGCTGCAACTGCTGCTGTTGGCACCTGCTGCTGCACCGCCGGCCCGCTCGAGGGCATGATTGGGTCAGGTTGAGCCGACATCCACGCCGGCAAGGTCGCGCTCATCCCACGCCCTCGCCCTGCCGGGGGCGTGGCCGGTCGCGGTGACGGCTGGTACTGCGGCACCTGCTGCGTTGGCACTGAAAACTCCCAAGACTGCGGGGCAGCCGCCATGGGAGTTAATGGCTGGTGGCTAAATACTTCTGGCAATGCATTCGAATACTGCGGCACCGCAGAGGGAGATGCTGGGTTGGCATAGCCCGAAGCAGCACAGGGATTCACCCAAGTAGTCTCGCCGCTAGCAGCATGGTGCCAGTAAGGTAGCCCGCGAGCTGAGTCAATGTACTCAGCCCAGCCATTAGGCAGCTGAGGCGCAGTCGGCGGCCACCCTGAAGCCATGAGACAGACACGCGTCACTTGCCTACACTTTGAACAAGCTCTCTTGAACCGATACTTCCGTATGATTTGGGAGGGCGATAGGGATGAGCAAAGTCTAGCAAGACTGGTTCAAACCTGCTGGAGCTTGCATCACGGGTTAGGGCGTATCTAGCTTGGAGGCTAGTAGCTTCATTCAGAGCTTCAGAGCTGATGATGGGCTCGAGCCTGCCAGCTGCCAGCCAGCTGCTGGAGCAGGAAGAGAGTGATGCAAGCTCTAATATTTTCAGAATACACGATTCGAAACACATTATTTCGTTCTCGTGAGAACACGCATGCGCTTTGTAGGATAGCCTCCCTACTCCGTAATCCCTATATCTCATCCCTCACCGTTATCGCCAGCGTCATCATATCGTGACGACGTTCTTGTTTTGCTGCTCCATTCTATTGATACCGGCATCGTTTTCTGCAACCTCGGCACCACGATATGTCTCAGCGCCCGGGTAGTAGCGCCGCAATTGCACTATACCAGAGCAGCGACATTGCTTCATGGACCGCTGCAATTAGTCGTTACGACGAGGCAGTAGTTTTCAAAGCAAGTGTCAAGCCTAAGACAACCACTAAGGATCTCTGCAAGCTAGATGTTTGGTGGCGCACAAATCTGCCCGAGCTAATTGCTACTCAAGGCCATATAACAGCAGACCAGCTCGTGAGCGCGGTTGACTGGAAATTAAAGCGCGGTACTGTCTAGGAACTATTCGTTACGATAAGGGCAAACTAAACTTCTCAACAACGATGTTACATGATTTTTCTTTCTAGTGTCTACCCAGCACTCTTTCAAGCTTTCCTCTTCTTCTATTATTTTCACTTCAACAACTTCTTGAATATAAAACTGCCTACGGCAGGGAAGTTTCGGCCCTTGATGGGGAAAGTTCAGAGCAACTTGGATGCCAAAGTGCGCAAAGTTACTGCCTCGGGCTTTGCTATGGTCAAACAGGGCGCCAAGTCCAGGCCTCCAGTCAAGGATGTTCTCGCAGCGTTCACGACTGACTTGTGCGGCGTTGGCCCAGCGACAGCTTCAGCTCTCTTAGCGGTAGATTTCTACCCTAGCATTAAGTGTACTTATGTTCGCATGCTTTGATGTTCACTGTACCTTTTTTAAAAAAATTTCAGGCAGCAGACCCGTCAGCGTACCCCTTCATGGCTGACGAAGCAGTGGAAGGCTGCGGCCTCCAACGCGACTACACGCCACAGCGGTGAAGGGAAACAGGAGAGCTTGATACTACTCTGCAGTGCCAGTGGAAGTAGATATTGATGTTGATGTAGCACTTGCTATCGTGAAGCCTTTAGGCTAATGATATGAAAATTAAGTCCCCGATTTCTTTCGATGATGCAAGTTGACATTCTTTGGTGGCTGGTTGAACTAGGTATGAGGAGTTCAGCGCTCGGTTAATTGCCAAAGCTCGGTCCCTAGCATCTACTGCAGCTTCGCAACAGAAAAGCACAGCTCAAAAAGGCTCCAAATCCACTCCTCTTGTGTGGACAGCGGAGTTAGTGGGGCGCGCTTTATGGACTCAGGCTACTTTGGCAGCCCACGACAAACTTTCGCCTACCACGAGCAAAAGTGCCGCCAGCCAAGAGCCCGCAGCAGCGGCGAAGAAGCAAAAGGCCTCGCGTTTGGACGCTGAGGATGAGGCACCTACTCAGCCTACAGATCAACCAAAGAAGAAACAAGCACGGAGGCGATAAGTACGGGGACTTCCGGCAGTAGAAGGGCCAGTCAAAAATGCCTTCGAGTTATCCTACTTAACTCCGTTTGCTGTTGCCTGCTGTTATGGTTATGCATCTATTTAGAACAAAGAGATACGATTCTCTTGCTGGTGTAAAGGCACAAGCGCAGATATATACATGAGCTCAAGTACTTGTGTCTTGTATATCAAAATGGATTAAATTGAAATCAAGAGACCTCACCGTTGCAGTACGCAGTTAATGAATCCAGCCCCGCATCGATCGGAAATCAGGACACCTACACTTATCATAATCAAGGAGGAAAGTTCCAAGTAAGCAAGTAAGTAAGTAAGTCTTACAGTCTTGCGTTTTGCTGCTGTGCACTACTCTAAGCAACAAGAACCAAGAAGGAGTGCTTCTTGCGGGGCATTGAAGTCTGAAGTCGTAGAGGCATGAATTATTTGGCTGAAGTAAGGGAAATTCGCTAACGCACAACCACTTCACTTTTCAGTGCATCTCAGCGTTGCTGTGCCACTGCTCCAGTGCGTCTCCGAGAGCGGCGCGCTGCGCTGGGCTCAGCACTCGTGCGGCGCTCCCTGCAGCTGCCTTGGTGGTGGCACGAGTCGACGGCCGAGTCGACACAAACGAAGAAGATGCAGCAGCAGCAGTGGGACCAGTGGTTGTTGTCGTGTCCGAGTTGGGAATGTTCTCAAAGCGCACGGTCCGCGGTTGGAGGCCGCCTGGGCTCACGTACGACAAGGGACTCCGGAGTGCACTCGACATGGACGAATGCACGCTGCTGCTGCTGCTGCTGCTGCTGATACTGCCTCGGCGGCCGCTCCCACCCGCGCTGCCAATGCTGCTGCTTGCGCTGCCGTTGCTGCGGCCTTCACCGCTACCGCTGCTGCTGCTGCTGCTGAAGTTGGGGCCTTCCAGGTAAGAGCTGCGAGAATGCGGAGCTTGTTGCTTCGTGGCGGAGTTGAAGCCATGGTGGTCCTGCTGGGAGCTGAAGTGGTGACTTTCGTCGCTGCTGCCGTTTTGGTAGTAAGGGCTGCTGGCTTCGGGTGGTGCTTGGGAGGAGGCAGAACGAGGGCTGCCGCTGGCGAGTGCTTTTGCCGCTACAGGGGAGAGGCCGTGCAGACCGGCGAGTTCGTCCTTCCACCACTGCACCTGAATGCGTGTTGCACCATAATGGCCATGAAAGTAGCAGAGTAACCGTATGTACTAACAAATTGACGCTTCAGGCACCAAAAACACGATACACCTCACTGCCAACGCCCTAATGCACTACCAACAAACATGCGCGCAAAAGATTGATTAAACGTGTTTAAAAATAACCTGAGGCTCGATGCCCGAAGTCACGAGTTGCGCTCTCAGGGCTTCGTTTTCGAGCTCTACGTCCAGCAGCTTCAGCTCCAGCGCGCCGAGCTCCGCGGCGACCTTAGCAGCAGCCTCCGCGTCAGCTTCCGACTGTTTCGCAAACATTTTTTTAAAAAAGCATCATTACATGTAATGCGCATACAAAAAAAGGCCTTAGGGCGTACTCTCTCTTGAACGCCTACGCATTCTAGAAACATGCACACCAAGATTGCTACACCAATGGCGTTGTCCTGCCACCTTCTATCTAACCTCTATCCTTTCGCTACTATCGGCTTTCCATGCTCAGTTTTTTTTGGGTTGTCATGAACGACAAAAACCTCAGGTAAATCAGCACTGCTCCTTAAATGGACGCAATGCACAGACAAATGCCCTAGCAGTAGTAGCCCACCTTGAGCCAAGCTTCGTCGGCCGCGCGTTGGAGCTCTTCGGCAGCTCGGGTTGCTTCTTCTCCCACTTCTCGGGCAGCGTTGGCAGTCAATTCAGCATCTTCTACCACCTAGTACATGCACATGGTGAGTAATCGAGAACATGCATGTGTGATATCGTTTCAGTTCCTTCAGAGACTTCTAGCCTTTCAAAAGTTCAGAGCTAATTCGTTAGAGAAAGATAATGTGAGGGATGGGAAGATGTTATGATAGAAAAAAATATGTCAAATTGTTCGAATGATTTAATGCCATACCTCAAGGCATTCTTCCAGGCGTGACGTTGTTTCTTCTCGTTCATAGAGCAATGTGTCGCTGATTTCAAGCATTTCATTTTTCAGGGAACCCACGGCCGACTGCAGCGAATGGAATAATAAGGATAGGAAAGTTAAAGAGTGTTGCACCAAAGAAGGGCAATTAATCACGTGCTGTTGTGAGGGAAAGAAGGCATGAGTTGAGAGGATTAACGCGGTGATTAAAAACAAGACAAAATTGAAGCCATAACTTCAATAGATTTCAACGAACCTCCAGAACGATTTCCCGCGGTGATTTTCCCGAACTACTACTAGTCGTTATGGACGCGCCTCCGGGAGTGCTCAGAGCTTCAGTGCTGCCGTCCACCTTTTCGCCATCCACGTTGGAAGCACCTGGCGTGGTGGCAGCAGCAGCCCCATTGCCGTCGAGCGAACTCTTGCCTTCGCTTGCTTCGTTCTCAGAAGCCGTAGTTACTCCTTGCACGTCTTTCTTTGAAGCATTAGCAACGGCAGCGGCCCGCTTGGCGTCACTCTTCGTCGAGGCAAGCTCGGCTCGTAGGGTTGCAATGAGGTCGTCTTGCTTCTTGCGCGCCGCGTCGTATTCTTGAAAGAGACGTATAGTGTCGTTGGAATTCGACAGCGCCTTGATCTGAATATCACATGAAAATAGTGATACGTAAATTCAATGAATACTATGAGTGCGTAAGCAGCAAGTGATTTCAATGTACATGTGCAATTTGTTTATTCTTACATCAGCCTCCATCTTGCGCAGCTTCACTTCCGCATCCGTGCGTTGCGAAGAATGGTCTAAACCACGAGTAAGTTCATCTTCGAGTTCTTTTAGTGCTGCAACTTTCTCTTCGTTCACCGCCTGAAGGTTTACAAAAGGTCGGAGGAATTTTGAACAGTGTGGCAATGAAATGATGTTTCAGCATGAGAGGGAGAAACGGGATGAAGACCAGCCCAGGTTGCATAAATAATGTTTCGTTGCTAATCATACTTCAAGCTTGGAGTGCATTTCTGCGATGCTTTCATTCGCTTCTGCCAGCGCCTTGTGCAAGTTGCTGGATTTGTAAGGATTGCACAAAGAGAGAAAGTACACAAACGAAAGGAGGGAGCCTTTAGTTGAGGCAAAAAGTAGTAGAGTCAGTCTAGGGGCATAAAGTCTATTCAATTTAAGACATTAGCAATCCACCTGAGATCGGCTCGGAGCTGGACCACATCTTGAAGGGCGTCATAGCGGGACAACACAGGAGCTGCCGATTGCACATTCGCATTCGCGTTCACTTTAGCAAGAGGAACTTCAGCCAATGCCTTCGCTGGAGCTTCGTTGGAGTTCTCATCAACCTTATCTTCCATTATTATATCTACAAAGTGCCTTTCCGAGCGTTCTAAGTTCTTATTCCGTCATGGATCTAGGAGGGGGTATCATTTTGTCAGCACCTATTTGCCTAGTATTCGTTGGCTTTGGCGCTTTCAGCGCTTGGGCTGCTGGCACCTCCGAAAAAAAAGGAGGCACCAATTAATTGGGTTCCAACGGCTAGTTCTGCGCCAACAACTTTGAGCAGAGTTGATCTGAAATCCAGAAATGCAGGAACATGAGAGGACGGCACGCAACACGAGCTCCTCGTTGCTCACTTCTTGCCCATCATACGTTGCCCTTTCAGAGCTTATTTTTGGTGAATGACTTTTCACTGACAAGGGCCCATAAGTCACCCAGGAGCCTATAGAATTAGATCCCTAGCTAGTAGTAGCCATTGACCGAGTATATTCGAATATCGACTTGCTTTCCCAATTCTGGAGAAGACTTCAGACTTCCCTCCACGCTTAAATAGATTTGTGAAAGTTGCTGAATCAACCTATCATGCAAAAAGCTACTCCAGAAGACATGATAAATGGCGTTGGAGGGCCTCCCGCTCCAGTTCAGCCATGTTTATCTACGGTTGGAGCACGCGTGCTGACAGTGCACTTGGAGCCTGTGCGGCCACCAAGAGTGAGCTCTAAGGGCGTGCGCCGACGCATGGACGACACAATAGCCAACGAAGCGGCCACTAGGGCAAATACACGCGCCTCGACGCAAAACCCACTGTTCGAAGCCGATGTGGCATCACTGGTAGAACGGGCTGCTGCTTCTCTTTCGATGCCCCCAGCACGCGAAGGCACGACTTACTTGATGACGCCGCTGCCGCCTTACGAGCGCCGCTTCTCGCACCCTGAGTCACGGCGCACGCACGAGCGTAAAGTAATTTCAACGAGCGACGAACCCATGTGCGGCTCGCTTGCCAGCCCTGGATACTACTCCACGGGCAAATCGCCACGGGCAACCTATCGTTCCTCCGCACCTAGCCCAGAGCCCTTGAGCGATCCTACGGCATGGTTGCAGCACGAGCACCCCATTGACGGTGCACCGGAGACGAAACCAAGTCTTCGCATGAAAAGAGAGGCTTACGCAAAAACACGCCAAACTTCTTTGTGTGCTACGTGGCCTTCATCGGCAAGGTGATTGGCGAATTAGTATGCGGACGCGCATGGTCATAAGCCCGAAAGACGAGGCCGGGTCAACAGATCAACAGATCTAATAGGGGCGTTACATTAAGGCGTTATGGGCTGTGCTTCACAATCGCCAGTCCAATCGCAGTTGGGTACAGAAATCCATCTTTTGCTCCTTAAACTTAGACCGAAACCTCATCTACTAAACCAAAAATTGCGAATTGCGTTGAGCGGTTGAGGTTGAGCGCTTTTGTATTTCGGATTCAGACTTCAGACCTGGATATCCAGTTCATCCATGCACTGAAAACTATTCAAGGCAGCAAGCGGCAGAATAGAATTTTAGCCACGTCAACTTTATTATCTTCGTTTGTTTGGTTATGTTTATTCATATCCATGCGAAGTCCGTGGTCCATAACTCTATCCTTTATGTAATTCGAGGTGCAGCGGTGCATGTTTGTGCTCAAGTCAAGACAAAGAACTCCCTGAACCTGATTTCTACGCCGTTTCCTCATCGTCACCAAACACCATTGCAACACCTCGGCATGACGCCAAATGCCGTTCAAGTTTTCGCAGCACGGCGCAACTCAAAGCATCGGATCCGCTGCTGCCACTGCTAGCTGTTGGCGATGGCTGCTGCTGTTTCGGCCGGCGAAGCGCAGTGGCAAAGGCATCCTTGTCGAGTTCGCAAAGCTTCAGCACATGCACCAACACGGCATGCCTGTGATGGTGGGATTGAAAGTAAGGAGAAGAAAATCAAGGGGTAATGCAAAAGGGGAGTTGACTACTAGTACTGTACAATTTTGGAAGCAGCAGTTGTTGCTTAACTCGATTGTGGAGCGAGCATAGATTATTATGGGAAAGTAACGAATATTCGTTGCACTCTTTCATTCTTCTTCTTTTTTCTTACCGTCGAAGGCCGAGAGCCGCAAAGACATTGAGCAAATAAGACAAGTCTGCCGCGAGCTGTTTCGCTCCACACGCGTCTATGGACGGGATGGACAGCAGGGAATAGAGCCAGAGGGCAACCACGTGGCGCGCAAACGCGTTCAGCCAAGTGCTGCAAAACTTGGCCGCCTGAGAGAGCGAATGGAGAAAAAAATAGTGTAAAGGAGGCAGAAACAATAGGAAATGTTTAAGTGGTAAAATGAATGTTTGACAGGCAAGCGAATTGTAAGAGAATGCAAAACAAAATCACAATCATATCATGAACACTGCTTTCTTACCGCGCGATCTTCCGGATTTTCATCTGGGTCTTCGCCTCCTTCGTCGTCCTCGTCGTCGTCGTCATCGTCTTCGTTGTTAGTTGCGCTCGAATCATCCCCGAGAAGCGGTGGGAACCCTGTCGGCGCTTTCCCGGTCGCTAGTTGAGGCAGCGCAGTGGCAGTCTCAGCGTCGCTCAACGGCAAAAGTAACGCCAGCCGCCGCCATTCGCCTTCCGCAGCCCGCAACAATGGGCCAGTTTGGCCACTGCTGTTGCTGCTGCCCGGGTTGCTGCTACCACTGCTGCTGGCAGCAGTAACGGCTACGCCACCACCACCCCCACCACCAGGGAGTGGGGTGGGTGGTGCGGCGTCCAGGAGGGCGTCGGCGAGCTCGACGTCGATCCGGTTCGACGAGTGGGCGAAGAGCTCGAGTTCCTGGTAGAGCGACAGCAGGTGCTCCCCAATCGCGGTCATGGGCGCCGAGGGCTGCACCGAGTAAGCCGGCTCGGGCTTGCCCTCCCACAAGTCCAGTTGGGCCATGGGAGACAGAGAAGACCGCACCACCTGTAGCGAGAGCAGTGGCGGGACGGGAGGTTGCAGGAAGGTAAAAAGAAGTGTAAAACGGGCGGGATGCGAACCATAACGCCGAAAGTAATTTTGAAGCGCTCAATTACAGAACAAGAATACGAAAAGAATACGGAAGGAAGGCCAAGGCTGAATAATCTGATGCACGCACACTCAGAAGTATTGCGCTGTGCAACATTAATCTCCCCCCCCCCCGCCCCCCTCCCAATTTCCAATCACCTTGAGGCCCAAATCCAGCACCAGCGCCCTCGCAGCCGCGCACACCCCCATCGCGTCCCGGCGGGCCCCCGCCAACAAGCCCGACCCCACCACCAGTGGGTCACCAACGGCCACTCCTCCACTGCTGCTGCTGCTGCTGGCGTTGCTTCCACCTCTTGCCACACTGGTCATCGCTGCTGCAGTGGCAGTGGTACTCGCAGGGTGAACCATTTGCAGCTTGTCCCCGTGAGCGGCCCGCAACAGGAGCTGTTTGAGGGCTTTGGCCTCGGGAGGATTGAGTTGTTGCGCGATGGCGCGCCGCCCGCACACTACGCTCAGAGCTTCGACGCGACCGCAAGCTTCCCACGAGGCCGCTGAGGCTCGACCACTACTGACATTGCCACTGCTGCTGCTGCTCTTGTCGTCGAGTAACAGGTCGCCCATCGAAACGCCGCTCAAACCCACGTCGTCGTCGTCACCCTCGTCGTCGTCGTCGTTACCACCACCCTTGGTAGAAGAAGAAGAGGATGACTCTCCTTCGAGGGCCAAGGTTGACGCCAAATGCTGTGGAGCAAAGGCGGAGCCGGGAGTCGCCGAAGGAGCGTGCCCCTCGAGAGGCCCTGCGAGAACAGCCATCAAGCCCGGCGCATTGGCGGCTCCTGACGTAGAAGATTTACCGCCACTCAGCTCAGAGGGACCACCGCTGGTGTTGTTTGTGGCAGCAGCAGCAGCGCTGCCACTGAGAGAAGACGAAGCAACAGTGACTGCGGACGCACCGTAGGTTGGTTGAAACAGAGGCTGGTAGAGGGCGGCTAGCGCGGCTGCAGTCTCTGCCTCCACCGACGCTACTCCGCGGGCCCATTCGGCTCCAAACGCGAGGAGCCGCAGCGCGCTTTGCAAGTAACGCCAATCCCACGCTGGCCCCACAGCAGCTGTGGCAGCATCCGTAGCAACTGCTGCAGCAGCGTCGTCGGTCTTGTGAGCGTCCAAACCCGAAGCGGTTGAAGAGGATGCCGACGCAGCCGTCGGGTCAGTGGTGCCGTCGGCTGCCGCGCCCGCGGCTTGCAGACTCAGCGCTTTGGCTTGTTGCTTGAGCCGCTGCCGCTCCTGCTTGCTCGCCTGTTTCGCCAACTGCTTGTCGGCTTGCGTCTTGGAAGAGGACCAGTCCAAGCCCGCGGCCGGCCTTAACACTTCTTTCCAGTGCAGCACCAAGCGCTGCGCGAAACGGCACAGGAAAGACGCTAAGGTCTCCACGAGAGCAACTGCTTGAGCGCCGCCCGTGAAAACCACGCAACTGACAAGAAGTCGAAGAGAATATGGATGATTCCATACGAGAAATGCGCGGGTTTGAGGAGAAGGATACGGGAAGCATGTAAATTGGACATGAGGTTGTGAGGAGCAGAAGCATTTGTGGAAGCTTACACTACGAAAGCGAAACAGAGAGCGATGTCATTAATTGGGGATTACCGGCGGGTCATTGCACTTGCACAAGTCAGTGCTTCTGGGGCAAAACGGCAAACGGCAAACACTTGTCCCTCAAAGCGCTCTACTGCTGCCTGTTTCGAGTCTCCTGTGGCTGCACCTACTCCTGCTGCTGCTCCCCGAGGAGTTGAATCGGCAACAGGCTCGGTTGCAGCGTCGCTTCCAGCAACGGTTGGAGCATCAGGAGTAGCAGACGCAGCAGAGGGCGCAGGTGTTGAGTTATAATCGGCATCCTTCTGACTGGGTGGAGCTTGAGGGGGCGCTTTAGTTGTTCCAGCATTCGAAGGCGCCATCTGATTGAGTAGTGCCTCCGCAGCGGCCCACGCGTGCTCTTCTTCGAGTGGGCCATATCGCCGCTGGTACTCCACAAACGGTGCGGTGATTGCGGCGAAGAATTGCGCCAGGGTATCCTCAGCGCCCGCGGCAAAGACTACATTCGAGCTAGGAGGAGAAGAAGGAGACGACCCATTGTGCCTGCTGTTCCTGCTCGAAGAGTTGTTCATGTGAACTTGGAAGCCCGGCGAAAGGAGCGCCAAGGCTTGCGCAGCAAACGACAAAGTGCGCACCCACAGCTGCTCACAGCGCCTGTTTGTAGTTATTCAATTGAAAACAAAATTCAAAAAAGAAAATGCTGGTTGAGAGAGTGTGAGGCCAGCAGATTTGAGACTGGAGGGGGGCATTGGCTGAGTCGAGGAGAAATTACCGAAAGTTGAAAGCGCCTTCAGCGAGCCGTTGCGCAAAGGAGGCGACAATCGGTTCAAAGATGGCGGTGCCCACGCCAACCACCACGGTGCTTCCGTCGTTGGCGCCGAAGACTTCGCTGGCTCGCCGGCGCTCTTCTTGCAGCACAGAAAGCACCTACAGTAGTCGGACGAAATAGGGGGAAGAGTCGAAGGAGGAGTTGAGAGGTGAAGGGAGGTAACAAAGGAAAACAAAGGGAAGTGAGAGTGGCGTCCAGGAATTCAACTCTTCACTCAAGTATCACTCAAGTATCATTTTGTAAATGAAGACCTGATCGTAGAACATGGGCAGCCATTCCACCAAGGCACTCCCATTGTCTCCAATTCCTCCTCCCCCTGTAGTAGGATTGGGCTGGTAGGCAAACCAGGTGCGGTGAAGCTGCGCTGGTCTCGCCGCCGTGTAGTCGGCCTGGCAGGCGTCCATTTTACCCAATTGGCGGTACATCGACACCACCTTTTGTTGTGGTTGGATAAACGGTTTTGAAAGAAGTAGATAAAGAAGGAAGAAGGAGAGAGAAGAAGAAGAAGGAGGGAGAAGACGAAGAAGAATGGGAAGGAATTAGAATGAGAAAACTTAGCAGCGAGAGAAATCGTTTGATTCAAAAAAGAGAGTTGAATTAGGGAAGGGACAAGTGGGGTTATAAGAAAATAAATGCGTTCAGTTCTTTTATAGAAACACGAGAAAACGAAATAAAAACTCGGGAGAAGAAGAAGCTCCAACCGGTTCGAGCTCGGCAGCGCGGCACAGGGGGTTTTTGGAGAGCAACGCGAGGAGCTGCGGCCTCAGCAAGGTCTCGAGCTGGCTGCGCAGTTGGGTCAAGGTCGAGGTGCGCTCGGCGCTCCCGGGCACGTTCCGGAGCACTTTCTCGCTGCGCTGCATCGCCTCCAGCTGGTCCGCCACCCGCCGGAGCTGGGCGCTGCCAAAGGACGCGTGCACGTCACGGACCTAGACACACAGGTGTAGACCAAGAGGTAATTGAGGAAGAACGTGAAGAAGGTTGAAAATTCATTTCATGAGGATGATTTGTTTCTACACGACACGAGGCAAGTGCGTGTCGGCGAAAGTAACGACATGCACAAGATGCAATTACAAGGGAGAGCGACTAAACGGTGGATTCAAAACTGCCGAATTGCCAACAAAGGAAGAGAGACAGGGCAGGAGTTGGGGTAGCTATTTCGCACCAGCGCGGACCAATTGGCGGCCTCGGTCAAGGTTTCGCCGCAGGTTTCGAGGTTCTGTTTCAGGAGGTCGAGCTTTTCCAGCACAAGCACTTGAGACGACGTTGCTCCTTCAACCTTTCAAAGGTGTGCGTGTGACACCAAGGTTTGGCACAATATATTAACACAAGAGGAGTGCAGTGTCGCATTAGCGAGGGAACACGCGCGTAGTATGCTCGGCGTTGCAGATAGATAAATAACACCTTCTCAAGTGAAGTTCTCAAGGCATTAGGTCAACCACTAAAATCAGATTTTTTTTCTCAAATCTTAGAGTAATCATCGAAGCTACATTAGGCTCCAGGTTAAGGGAAAGTATTTGAGGACAAAAAGGAAGCAGGAGAATGGAAGTGAGGGGTAAGCCAATTAGTTCGCACTTTAACGAGACGGCTGTCGATGCGTTCCAGGTCGTCGGCTAGGGCGCGGGTAAGGTCGCTGACGCGGTCAGCATCGCTTACTGCCCGAGGTAGAGTCGCCAACAAGTCAGCCATGCTGCGCTCTAAGTCCTCATTCAAGTCAGCCGATATGATCTGAGAGAAGAGAGCGCACACACACAATTAGTAGCCACATCACCACCATCACAGAATTAACGCAAAGAGAAGAATGGACGAGCAGAAATATAAAGACACTCACGGGATGCTTTATTTTGAAAAAGTAAAACAAACTCTGGAGATTCTAGCTAGATATAGACCATATGGCAAAGCAATAGCGTTGTATCCAGCGCACACATACGCTCGCAGCGCCTATGCCATGAGTAAACTCGTAGCGACTGCGTTCCCTCACCCCACAATACGACATGTCAATGCTCTGCTTGTAACCGCAATTTCGAGCACAACATTTCCTAGCTACCTGCAGCTTCATTGAAACGGCTGAGATGTGCGCATCCAGAGAAGCCTCGGTAGGTTTGTCCTCTAGCACCTATTACGAGTTTATACACAGGAGAAAAGAGTGAGGCATGGAATAGAACTACAGATGCAGGCAGCAACAAATATACAAAGACAAACCTTGTTGATCCACTGATACACATCGAAGTCGTCCTGGCTGAAAGCGCCCACATCGGCACCGCCAAACATCCCAAGACTCTGGAACCGAGAGTGAGCTCGTGAGCTCGTGAGCTCGTGAGCTCGTGACTGATGAGCTCCAACAACATATGAAAAAATTCCGGAAGCCAAAGCATCCTCTAATGTAGTACTAAATGAAATTCATCTTCCGAGTCGTTCGACAATGGACGATGCGATGGACGATGAAGACGAAAGACGATGGATGAGCTTATAAGAGAGCTGATCAATGAGCTGTAGCTCTGTTGCTATGATCATAATAACACAACGGTAGAACCTCAAGCATTTTCTAGAGCCATGTAGCAGTGAAACGATCAGCTCTCAATCGGTGGCGTACAATGACAACGATTCAACGATTTTTAATGATTAGTAAAGCCATGCCTCAATCCTAATCATGTTGGCTCGACACGCCCGGTCAGTGCTACTAGGAGCTGCTATAGCAGTGCTTTTGTCCGAATTTTTCCAGTATGCAAACACGGTGGTGCTTCCACTTGTCGCCACGCCTTCCAACAATCCTCAGTTAATCGTCGGCAGTGAAGCTTTGGCATCGGCTAGAAAGCCTGACAATGTCTTACTAGGGCAGTCGAATGATAATCATTCTTTATCAGTGGACAATCACAGACAGGGAGATGAACTTAAGGTGAAAGCAGCGGCCAATTCTTCCCCTGGCCAGAGGGGGCTTCCTCGCGACTGGAGTCAATCGAAACCTGTGTTTAACGAAGCATTGTCGGTTGGGGATCGGGAGCCTTTCAAATCACATGCTAGGGTTCAATCTGATCCTCCTCACTTGTCTAAATCATTGCCGGTGCCGCCGGCGACTTCACGAGTGGTGCCACTACCACCACTTCCTTCTCTAACTCTGCCAACGACGCCACCGCAAACAATTTTACAGCCGCCCAAAGAATCAATTGCTAACAAGATTGCGCCGGCTTCAGACATCTCAGCTGTTCTAGACCCGCCAGCAGCGCCGCCACAGATACTCTTACAGCCACTTCAAAGGTCAAGCGCGGATAGCAATTCGCCACCACACAATCTCGCAGCTCCACCTCAAATTCCGCATGATGATCGCCATGAACCAATTTCGGTCTCTTCGATTTCGCCTGACGTGGATTCGGTCAATTCTATTTCGATCACCATAGTGCCAGCAAGCAAAGTGTGGGTGCCCGCGCCTCCGTATACATGTGCGCACGGCCCAGTAGCCTACTACACGGCCACGCCGAATTCTCAGGTAGCCTTCGTTTAAAAAAAGCATGCTCAAGTTATCGTTTTTTTCCATCGTTGGTTTTATGAGGCGCTTCAATTCGAAAATGGGGCACTTCTGGAGCGCCAGCACTCGCGGACTCTTGAGCCAAACTCGTTCGAGGAGATATTGAGTAGGCATAAAAACGTCTGGTTGCCCTATTTGTCTCGATGGGTACATAATTTTTACAGAGACGGAAGTGATTGTACATCCTTCTTCGTTCTTTTTCTAGGTGAGCGTAGCGCAGCTGAAGCACCGAAGCGCACCGTCGTGCCGCCACAGCCTGCAGCCTCGCGATTTGGTGGTCGGCGTGTGGCACTGTGCGAAGTGCGAAGCTTTGATTGCGAGCGTGGAAGCCAGCTGGGCGGCTGACGTCACTACGGTTTATCTTGCGTCCGCGAAAGGCATGGCGAAGGCAGGGCCTCAGGTAACTCACGGAGCTACGTATCAATACAACTTCCTTACTAATGTGTGCACGTAGAGATTCAAAAGGTACACTTGGAGGGAAACGATTGAATTTGGTGTTCTAAGTACTGAGACGTCCATACGCGAGAGCTGTGTATCTCGAAGCGTATAGAGATGAAAACGGCACTTCCAGAAGGGTGTACTGCTTCGTGTCTTAGCTCATCCCTCAATACTTAATGCAACTTTCTTTGGAGTCCATTCTCAAGAATCGTGTATGTCAACACTTTTTCAGGTGCGCGAATTAGCGGCGCAGGGGCGCGTGCTCAACACCGGTGGCAGCCTCGACGACTACTTGTCCACCTTGGGAAAAGGCCTCGTGGGCCTGCAACTCATGTTTCAAAAGTTCCCCGACCACGCTTGGTTTGCCATCGTTGGCGACGACGTTTTGGTGCGGCCTTTTGCGCTCACCGACTCTCTGAGTGCGTTTGACCCGGAACAGCCGTGGGCATTTTCTCAGGCAGCGCCGCACGCCAGGCACGGTTTTCGAGCCTTCGGTGGGGCTGGCATCATCACGTCGCGAGCATGCACGCGCCAACTCGCCAACCAGCTTGGGCCCTGGGCCGCCCAGACCAACAAACACGGCAACAGCAACGACCGCTTGCACGACGTGGCCTTCGTGCGGCTCCTCGCGAAGCAGGGGATGCCGCTGCCCCCCCTCATGCTGAGCAATTTGAATGGGCTCTTCTCTCAGCCCCCGGGCTTCTACTTGAACAGTGCCTTGGGCGCCAAGGATTTGGGTGCTAGCGGTATGCCGTTGCGAGCGGGTACCTTCCACTACGTGCGAGAGGGTTACATGGCTCACGTGCACGCGATTGCCAGTACCGTATGCGTGCACTGTCGCTACATTCACGACGTGCTAAGAAGCAGCAGTGGCGCAGGAGGTTGGTTAGCAGCTCTTGAGGCGGCTTCTCATATGAAGGCACTCCGAAGTTTGAAGCCGCAGCCGATAAAATCCTCGGACAGTAGTAGTACGATTAAGTCTAGAAGGAAGCTCTTTGGTTTCATCCGCGGCAAGAAGCCTGAAAAGGCAGCAGTGGCAGTGGCCAGAAGCAATGGGCCATCTTTGATGGCACCGACAGACGCACTCGAAGCATTTGCAGCTTTGAGACAGAAAGTGCATGCGTCGGTGGTGGTGACGGCAGCGAGCGTGTCGAAACGTGAAAAAGACGAAAAGAAGTCAGCGTCTGAGCGTGTCAAGGGAGCCGTTGCAAGTACGTGGGGTGCGAGTGTCAAATTTTCCATAGTGGAAGCGCCGCCAGGGCCACTGCCGCCGCCGCCGCCGTATCCATTTTCGACGTTACGAGTCCCGCGGCGCTTAAGTAGTCACGAAGATGCTGACAGACGGATGAGCAATAATAGTAGTGATCCCATTCAAGTTGATCGCAGCAGTCGACGACGGTTGAGCGCCAATCGTAGACCCGACATTTTCCACTATGCTGTGAGTAATTACGGCATAGTTACTGCCCTCGGTGCAAGGACTACGCTGAATTTCTCTCATTCCCTTCTTCGTTGGATTTCTTGTTTTTTTCGGTACATACTAAATGGTTAGGTCCATAGCGCGCTGACGGCGGTCCAATCACCTGAATTTCAATTCGAATGGTTTCTCGTCATTTCCAGCCACCTTTATGTGGTGCCCTCCAACCTCATTGCGTTGCTCAGCGCTCACGACCCTCGCCAGCCTATCCTTATCACCTGCCCGCGCGCCTGGCATAGCAATGAGGGCGGTAGCAGTAGCAACAGCAGAGGCAAGAAAAAAGGCTCTGTTCCGGGTGCACAGCCAGAACTTCTGGCAGACTCAGCGTTGGAATGCGGTATGCTCTTGAGCCGCGCTGCTGCGGAAGCACTTCTTACCAGTACAGCATCATCGCCTAATCAAGAAGGACCGACCCCCAACGACCATAGAAGAGCTCAGTGGTCTTCAGCTAGTGTCGTGCAAGCTTTGCAGTCCGTGGGCGGTTTGTTTGTGGCCGATAGCGGGCTAGGTGCTGTCGGCAGTGGCACTGGAGAAGGCAGCCCTCGTAAGCGGAGCAGCAGTAGTAGTTCCAGTAACAGCGGTAGAAGAAACAACGAAGGCGATTTCGATCGGCAGGCTGCAGCTGCGACCGTGGGGTGCGGACCCGATATTATCAAAGGACAGGAAAAGCGCATGATGTACGAGACGGGCACGGCAGCCCTCAAGGTAACTTTTTGCCGCCAATATAGTACTTTTGGCCCGCCACGTGTAGTACCAATGGCTAGTATTCAGATTGATTTTTGTTTCGGCACTCTCTTTGTGCTTCGTAGATGCTTGTATTAAATATTCTTCTTCTCGACAAGTTAAAACGGTTTGCCCTTGACGTCTCTACTTCAGGTGTGCCATTTTCTGCTCCTTGCTGCACGGGCACGCCAGTTAGGAGTCGGGCAACTCGATTGTGTAAGTCTAAAGACCGACGGGCGCAGTAAAAGTGGACGCGTCCACCTCGCAGAACCTTCACTCTGTGACCTATAAGACATGGATGAGTTCAAAAACACCTGAAGTGGGAATATACTTATGGTCCTTTTTGTGTTTAAGTGGGCTGAGGTCGGTGCATACCCGCCTTCTAGCGTATTGGCTGTATTCTTCAATATTGATTTGTCATCTATATGCCTATAGCCCATACCAACGCCACCACATCAACACAGTACACATTCACCAAATTCCTCCGTCGTGTGACTTAAGGCCTATGGCTATGGCATGACCAAGAAAGAAGATTGAAGAGGTGCATGGAACTAGAAATTCCATATCTCTATCGTAATTGCAATCAGCGCAGGCATCTCACTGACAACCAGGAAGACCTTCACCTACCTCAAGCCTGACTAGGACTTTGGCATCGGAGGAAATAAAAGAGCGCTATGCTTTGTGTTGTCCAAGGCCCCTGTGTTCGTATGCCTCCGTTTTTATTTTCCTGTTTCTGTTTCGTTATGGCTATGGGACTATGGGTATGGGCATGAAACTGTACACTGTACCGACATATTGACTACAATTGACTGGCTTTTGGTTGCTGCCTAATTCCGATGCATACACGTGTATGGACCTGGACATGGGACGATGTTTAGCAGAAACTGATGTTTTAATCAATTAGTTAGCCGCCGAGCCGCCTTTGCCTTTAGGCCTTAACCTCGAGCAACCTTGATGTTAAAAATTAAAAGGCAGAAGGCAACAAAAATAGCAAAATTGGTGCGCGCACATATGGGTGATCACGTTTGCAACTGCCCATCTCAGGCCGTCAGGTTTTTCTTGATGGAATCTTTTAGCGTCGAAGACACTTCTGGTGCGGCCGTGCCCAGGTACGTGTCGAGAAGAGCAAAGGCGACATCCTAAACATATTCACAAAGCACCAGATTGCAAAAAAAAAAAGTTGTAATGTAATAAAAGATTCGACAATTTCTGTGCTTTAGCGTGCTGAAAAATCCCTAGCTCAATTGCGAAAGTTTGTATGCACCTTGTCAACAATGGGTGCGGAGCTTTTCTTGACAGCGGCGCCGCCCATGGAGGCGTACACGTCAATGCTGCCGTCGGGGCTCACTTCAAAGGAGATGACGTCCCCGTTTCCCACCTTTTCCCCAGTGACCGCCACTACAGCTTGACGGAATGCTTCCATGCCGCTCTTGCTGCGGCCAGGCAGCGCCAGCCTCGGAGCGAAGGCCTGCACAAAATACACCGCACGCAGACAACACACGCAATTCTCAAACAGAGCTAAGCTGGAGCGTGTTTTTAAAAAAGTAGGAGTGACGTGCATGTTGTGAAGATGAAATCTCGACAACACAAGCAAAATGCCGCCTCATAGTACATTCAAGGCGCACAGTTCTAGAACACAATATGCATGCACATTTACCTCTTCAAGGGCATCAACTAACACTTTAGCATCCACGGCGCGAGCCATCTTGATTTGGATTGCTTTGCGGCCCTTGTTGTTTAAAAGACTCTCAAACATATTGCTGTTGGATGCCGCGCACTCTTGCGCGTTTTCCGCAAAAGCACCCACCTATCATACAACAAAGTGAAGGTATCATGACTTCATGGCAGCTTAGGAACAAGGAAATGTATCTTGGCAGCTAACTCCCAACCTACTGTGTCAATCTGTAGTACAGTAGGATCTTTCGCAGAATATTGTGGATTTCTCACCGCATAAATCTTCACAAGGCCCCACTTGTAGCGCACACCTACACCAATGAGTGGTACTCCGTTGAAGTTATCATCGAATGAAATGCCTGTGGCTGGCTCCTTTGTAGGAGCCGCTGCGACTTGTAAGGCCGGCGCGCCGACTGCGGCCAGAAGCACAGCAGCTCCAACGAAAGTGTTCCACGACGGAGCGCGACGAGCTGATGGGCGCCCAAGTGTGGTTAATGCACGATTCGATGCAATGAAAGTTGAGGATGGCACTGAAGTTGCGCGCCGAAGCGTTGGACGGATGGTGCGAACAAATATCATAGCAAAAGGTGTCAGGCTTCAACAGATCTGCACGAAAAGCAAGAAGATGCAAGAAAGTGCCAGCGTGCCAGCCACCAAAATCCAGCTCATGATGGACTAATATGTTGTGTGTAAAATATATTGATACCATTTTTATCATTCCATTTCCATTTCCCATTTTAGATTAGATTATACATTATACTCCCCAATTGCAAAGAAACAACAATGAGTAGCACTAAGCTGCGTTTTGGTGAATCCTTCAGAACAAGTTTGACTGGGCTGAGTATCTTTTTGCACAGTGGTCGGAGTGAAGATCGCGGACGTACTTGAAACCTACTATGCCTCCTTTCGAGAATTGACCCATTTCCATCCACATCCACATCACATCTGCATCATCTACCCATCTCGCCTCCTCATTGCGCCATTCCCCGTCCCCATCTGCAGCCCGCTATAAAATATACTTATTGGGACTTCCTCAAAGTTGTTGGAAGTAGCCATTTTGTTTCAATAACCACCAACTTCTAACGTTTGGCCGTTAAGATAACTTGGGAATGAGGCGTGGGATGTGGGAAGCCAAAACGCAAAATCGAATTTTTGAGAACTAATCTCTTTACGAGGCCACCTATTTGTCGTGATATATTTGCAACTCCATAATACCGCAAAGATTTGAGGCCGGCCAGCTCTTTTCATACCATGGCAAACCCACTATTCGGCTGCTGCTGCTTTTGGCCTAAACGCGCCGCCGTGGCGTCCACTGCCCAGCGCTGCCAGAAATAGGATTTTATATTGCAGGTTAAGGGACAGAAGTTGCGTGTTACAAGCACAGTAGTGAACGTGCAACAGCACTAACGTAAAAGAGGAAGCTCCCGTGATTGGACAAGATTAAAACATTACCTGCTTCATTGCCAAGTCTGCAGCTCCCTAAAGACTGCACCCTCGTCATCATTCCCGTTTACCTCTCTATTTGCTCTTTCTATCTTGCTTCTCTCTCTCTCTTTCACACTCGTAGCGTGAAGGCTACTCAGCTCTGCCGCTTAATATAAGTAACACAGCTCCTAGCTCACCTGTTGCGCGAGGAGGCGCTTCAGTTCCGGACGGCTTAAACCCTCGAGAGCACGGCTGTGGCCGGCCAGCCGACCCGCTTTCGCCTGCAACTCAAACAGCCGCTGCTCCATCTGCATCAAAGCACTAGGGCGCTCCGCCTGAGATGCACGCAATTGTCATGGCAGTGTTCGAAAAAGTTGTGCAGGCTTCAGGAATACAGAAATATTAATGTATGAATATACATGTGGCACTCGTTTGGAACACATCAAGCTAGGATGTAAGTTCAACTCTCTTTCACACTCAAGAATTCGTTGCCTTCGAAAACTATTTAATGTGCCTTCTAGGAGTCTGATAGAACTGAATGCGGTTGTACGAACAGCAGCAACGCCTTAGTTTATACTGGTGGTGATGTGCGCACATACCTGCGCGGCAGTGATGCTGGTGGCGAGGTAATGCAGGCGCACCACCACGCACCAACCGCACAACGCGCACACGAAGCGGGTGACGTTGGCAGCGTACCACTGCTCAAGCAGTTCTTGGAACTTGACGCCGTCGCCTAATTCAGTATTGAGTGCGTAGTTGTCCCACCTGATGAAGACAAAGTGGGTGAACGTGAGAATTGGAAACTTGCGTGTGCATGGCGGCTTCAGCTGCTATACTGCCCACGATGAAACAACAAGGACAAGAAGAGAACAACAGGTTCCAAAAACAGAGCACACGCTTGAACATGGCTCCAAGTGTGTGCTGAAACCGAGTAAATAAGTTGGTCAAGGCATTACGTGGCTGAAATCATTGCCCGGCGCAGTTACACTTACGTCAAGAAGTTGTCTGGTATTTCTTCGCTCCCTCCGAACGATTCTTCTGCGATGTCATAAAACGCATTCTTCGTTTTCTTCTCGCCGTAACCATTCTTGCGGTACATGACCGCGTCACCCACGCTGCAAATCACAGTCGACACGAAGGCGATCAGGTACAATACTGCCACCAGGACTAACTCCAGCCGCTCCTCAATGCCACGCTCCTTCCATTTGCGCTCTCTCGGAGCTCCACTGCCACTGCTGTTGCGGTGGCCAGCGTAACTGCTAGAGTGCGCGTGCAACCCCGCGTGTGATTTGGGCGGAACCAAGGCTTGGGCTAAGCTGTCAATGGTGCCCAAGGCGCTCGTGATGGCGAGCACGAAGAGCAGCTGCCTGGACTCGTTGCAGTAGCGGCGGTAGCTGATGACGAACGCCTGGTCCGACGACGCCGTCCATTGCAAGATGAGAGGCGCCGAGCTGAAGCCCGCCAAGAGGCCTTGCGCAAACAGCCACCCAGCGCGCTCCACGGGGAGCAAACCGTGCACCCACGCGGCGTACGCTTCGTACGCTTCGCTCGATCCTTTCTTGGGGCGGGTACCTCTGCTCAAGCTGCTGCTGCTGCTGCTGCTGCTGCCGTGGCCGCCAAGGGAGCTGCCCCCGTGGCCCACGGCAAGAGACAGAGACTTGGCTTTCCATCTCCGGAAGGTGCCCGTGGCGCTTTCAGCGTATCGGCGCTGCCGCTTGCGCCGCAACTGTTGCAAACAGCAATGAGGAGAATCGGATATTTGTCCATGTTATTCATATGGTTTGTTCATTTCTGCTTCTATATCTCACCGAACACAGACGTAATATTTAAGGATGTATACGAATGTGTGCATTTAGATAATGGTATTGTTCAGACTGTGGTCTTTGTGCACAAGGCGAAAATGTGTCCTAACCTCAGCACGCCGCAGCCATTCTGCGCTTGCTCCTCTGCTCGATCCTGCGCCACCGCTCGCTTGAGAGTCCTCGAGTAACGGTCCGTATTCGGCTCCATCAACGTCCTGGCTTGCTGCATCCAAGAGTGCTGCTAAATCCACAGACGAACCGTCGCCCCAGTCGGGTCGAAGCAACTTTACTTCGTCTCCAGGTGCCTGAGTCGCCGCTGCGTGCGACCCAGGATGGTCGAAATCTTCAAGCGCTACGTCGCCAACGCCAAGTGCAAACTGCTGCCGAGCACGTGCCTGGTCCAGGGAAGTCAAGTTTTGTCGGTAGTGTAAAAAGGTGCCACCCTCTAACCTAGCATAGTGAGGCGAGGGATCTGGAGTCGTGGCCGTTGTTGGGGGAGCCCGAATTTCTGAGCTTGCAGTGTCAGCGGCTGGATCCACAGCCGGCTCAGCCGTTTGCGAGTTGCGCCGAGGCATGAAACTTCTAGCTGTTTAAATATTAGCTTGGCTATGATGAGTGCCCGAGTGCTGCCTCTGGAATCTTCGGAGTCTGGCTAGAACCTGCGACGGTTATTGTGAACTCCCTCCCTGCTCGCTTCGTTGCTTCTTGCTTTTTTGCGTCGCTGCGTCGTTGAAAAGCAGACCATCCCGCCACTTTCCTCCTTTGGGGTAGAATGTTGGTCAAATCTTGGTAAAAATGCCGAAGTTGCTTGCGTTGGGCTGGCTCTTCTGCTGCGCTCATGCTCGGCTAGAGATGAGCGTTGCGCGTCGAAAAGAGCCTACATATACACAGAGAGCACGTTTAGCCCGGAAAGCTGCGCGAGAGGCCAAAGTCGCCGCGCATTATGAGCTTATCAACAACAAGCGGGCGCTTCGTAGCGGCAGCCCCGATGCGGCTGCGAATGGACCACCACCTCTCGACCAATCCGACAAGCGACAGCTGCTCGCGGTTGTACCAATGCTGTCGTGCTACGAAGTCACCTACACTTGCGAGATAGCTCTGGGCACACCACCTCAGCGCACTTCCGTCGTGTTAGATACGGGGTCCTCGGACTTGTGGCTCTTGCGAACCGCCTACGACCACAAGGCTTCGGCAACCTTCGCGCCCGTAGACGGCGAATTTGAAATTAGGTATGTGTTAGTTTCCAATATGTCTGGCAACCCTAGCGTATTTTACTTATTGGCCCTCGTTGTAAGCCCTGGTGAATCTTCTTATGTGGCTCCTTGAATGATATTTCTACCTCCGTTGAACTTTACTCCTCTCGTTCGGCGCCAGTTATGCGGACGGGACCGAATTGAAAGGGCGTCTCGGGAGCGACACGGTCACATGGGGCGGCTTAGCTGTTCCAAAACAGGTGCGAAGGGAGGTGTTCCCGCGCAGCACGTGAGATCAGTCCTACCCTCCTCCCTACCACGCGCACAATAAATCAACCGTAGATGCTTCTGCGGGCTCTTCCTTCGTACATGCTCAGTAACGCACATGGCTGAAGTCGTCTGCCCTATCACTATGAACCTCGTTAGGTCTTTGCTGAGGTGAAAGACGACGGGTCCTACCTAGACGCATGCGGCGAAGAAGGGCTCATGGGCCTCGCTTTTGACGCTGGGTCCAACTCTCGAGCGGCTTCGCCGTTTCACAACCTCGTGACTATGGGCGGTGCGTTGAGAGTGCACCATCACTGCCTTTTGCGCGTACTTTTTTTTAACTTCAGCGCTATTCGTCCAATCACTACTGTCCTGTATTATATTCGATGCGTCGTTATTATAAACTGTTTGATGTCTTCCTTGTCATTTCATAAATGTGTCCCTTTTGGCATACGGCGGGTTTCAGTTTTGGAAGCACCAATCTTTAGCTTTTTGCTGATTGACGATAAGGGTGGCCTTTTGACGGTTCGTAAATACTATTGATACACCACTTGTCCGTGATTCTCTTGCCTTTCGATCATGGCCAGCCCTTCCATATCTACTTGAAGTTCGCTCCCTTTCTCCTGCCGGTATATGCGTGTTATTGCACTCGTGTTGCATAATTACGTCAATTTGTACGCCTTCGTTATTCTATCAATATATTTTATCCATGTCTTTTATGTGTACTCACACTGCCAATTGATGTACGTATGCTCCCAATCAAGGTGGGTGGCGTAGATCCGTCGCACTACCAAGGGGATACGCTGAGCTGGTTCCCTGTAGTGGGCTCGGGCAACGACGATGCGCCCTACGACGACGATGATGACGAATGGGACCTCGGCGAATGGCAAGACGACACCTATGCCGCCGGCCGCCTCCGCAAGTGGGAGGTATGCCCGATAAACCTGCCTGGTCGCTGTATTTGGCTTCATGTGTTGTTCTTATCATGGGAATAGATGCAAAGGAAGGCTTTTTTGGTGACGTGCCTTGTTTTTAAATTCCTTTTGTTGGAGAAAAGAGACCTCTAAGATTTTCGCACTTTTCCTTCGTTTTTCGACTTCGATTCTTACCTCATTCTGTTTTTTCTCGTTGACTTCGCGTGCTTGCTCACAAGGTGCGGCTTAAATCGGTCTCCATCGCAGACGGCTCCTCCATGAGCAGCTCCTCGAGCTCAAGCGAACAGTTGGTCACACACGCCACTGCCCTCCTCGACACCGGCACCACCTACCTTATTTTGCCCCGAGGTGATTTCGCCACGGTCACCACCGCGCTGGGCGCCACTTGCTGGTTTACCCACGATGGGGAGGGCGCGCATCGAGACGAAGCTGCTTTCGTGGCCATGAAATGCGAGGCGGTGCAGGTGGGTGGAAAGACGAGACGATTGATTGCTGTGTGATCTTGAGGTGAAATGTGAAAAGGTTGAGAGCGTGCTGTCTGGTTGCTTGTCGTTGAAATGGAAATCAGATGGGTTACACCAGGTTAACACCGACAGATGCACGATTCGCTTTTGCTTAAAAAATGAAGTTTAAACTTGTTGCGCATGCACTGTGATCTAACATTGTATACCTATGCAATTTTATCGTAATTATTCTTCATCCAGGCGGACTCCTTTGAAGGCAGTGGATACCATTTGAGCTATGTCATGGGCCCATGCTCGGGCGCTGCCGGCCTCGGCCTCACCTTTGGCAGCGGCAGCCCTAGCGACAAGGCAGCTCACGAAGCGAGCGCAACTTTAGCTGCAGCAGGAAGCAGTCCTACGGGCACGAGCCACGAGTCGAGCAGCAGTAAAGTGACTTTTGCCCAGCAAGCGACGTTTGACTTCAATTCTGAAGACTTGGCGTGGTCCCTGGACGAGTGTGCCGAAAACGAGTTCAGAGATTGCCTTGGCGGGTGAGGCGTCGTTTTTATTTTTAATGGCGCTTGCTCTTTGAAGTGAAATTAATCGTGTAAATTTCCTGTACTTCTCATAGTGCCACGAATTGACCTCTTCCTATCCCTGAAATATTTTCTTCGCCAAACCTATTCTTTGTTCGTTAATTTCATTAATGTGCTTGTCTCTTCGTGCAGCTGCTACTCCGAAGAATATCGTTCTTGGGTGGGCGACGGTCAATGTGACGATGGTTCGCAAGGGTTTTCGTTCAATTGTGCTGCGTTTGAATGCGACGGCGGCGACTGCCACGGGGACTCGGGCACTCATGCGGCTTGTTTGTGGGGCGACCCAGGCAACGTGTGCGAGCTTGGTCTAGACGTGGGCACTGCTACCAGAGACCACTGGACACTTGGGGACGTGTTTTTGCGGAAAGTCTTCACGGCGTACGATTACGCGAAAGGTGCGGTCGGAATGGCCTATGGGAACCCGCACCCTGGTGCAACGCTTGGAGGAGTCAGTGAGCCAGAAGAGAACAAAGACGACGACGACGAGACTTTCGAAGACGACGACTTTGAAGATGATGATTTCTTCGATCCCAGTGGAGCTGCCGATGATGGCAATGTTGGCAGTGGTACAAGTTTAGAAGCTGCCTCGAAGGAAAGCATGAAACATAAAGCAGCGCCGGTAGGATACGGAATTCTTAGAGACTGCACACTATGAGAACCATGTAATCCACTCCCACGTTCTATAGTCCTGCAAAAGCTTGACTTTTTCTAATTGTATATGTATTGTATGTTGTACAACTTGCATTGTCAATTTTTCAGATCGAGACATTCAATGGCGATCTCGGGGGATCTCGGGCACAGTCGCCTTCCTCATCCACAGCGCGTCTGCCGAGCATTGATGAGGAAGACGTTGTTGATCGAGGTGATTACGCCTATGATGTAGAAAAAAATGCATTGAATAGGGGGAGTGGGAACGCTTTAGCTTTGAAAAGTAAAGTGATTCATTACAAGCAACCACGTTGATGTGTTTGTTTTTAGGCTTCGCGAAAGAAGAACACAGTTCCAAGGGAAGCAGAAAGTACAAACCGGCACCGGTAAGTTCCGAATTTTATATGAATATTCGCTTGAGAGGGGCCTTGCTTTCAGTCGAAGTGAATCGCTCTTTTGTGCGTGTCAATGTCTTGCTTACGTAGATTGAGACTTTCAATGGCGATCTGAAGGGACTTCGGGACGACCAAAAGTCAAAGAACTTTGGTGGAACTAAGAGTGGCTCGCAATTGCCAACAATAGAGGAAAGTCTCAATGAAGTTGACGACAACAGAGGAGTGACCAACGGCTATACGAAGAAGAGAACATTCGTAAGCGGAAGCAACAATGGTGCTTTCGTAAGCAATGACTTGGACGTTTTCGACATCGAATACAGAAGTGAGAAAGAAGACAGCAAGGTACACAAGGCGAGCGCCAGCTCCAACGCCGACTCTAGCGCGAATCCTCAGTCGCATGAAGCAGTACAGAATGATGCTTTCCTTAAGCGGCTCCGTCAGAAGCAATCGATTCCAAAGAAGGCTCCGCAACAAGCGCAGCAGCCGCTGCCAGACTTACGTGACGGCTTGCTGCTGTATTTCGCTGCGGCATCTCTCCTGCTGGCAGGCTTCTGCATGCAATCAAGCAGTAATAATGAGAAGTCTGAAATAAATGTAACCAGTCGTAAAGCAGGTGGCATGATGTCAGCAGCACGTACGAGTGACAAGAGCATCGGCAATTATGGTGACTTCAACCGCGTGTGCAGCGACGAAAATGAAGCTGAAACTTCAAGTGCTGCCACAAATGGCCCCACAGCTCAAGACATCAGTGATGCCGAGGACGATGAAAACAGATTCGACGGCAATGACGAGGAGGCAGCTGCAAATTCTGCAGCTGCTGCAGGACCTGTGCTTCGAGGAGCGTGTGTTGGGCTTGGCACCAGCCTCTATTTCTTGATGTGGGCTAGCGAAAGCGCAGTAGAAGGTAGTGGATTTGCAGTGGAGTGGGCTAGTGGTGCTTTCGCTGCCGCTGCTGCTGCGCACGCGTGCGGCCTTCGCGCCAGTTTACCGACTACGCATGAACCTCGCATGGGGGCTTCGGGTTCGGCTGCTATTGCTCGCCGCTCCGAGGGGCAAGCGGCCGCAGAATGGGAAACGAGCAGGCAGCGCTTTCTTGCACGCATTTATGAACTTTGTGTATTGCCTGCGCATGCAGCTGTAGCAGCGTGGCATTTGGCTGCACTGCGGCATCTCCAGAAAGGCGGCGCGGCGACGCAAATTGAGTTGCTATACTGCATATGCGCAGCATCTCTATGGCTTATCTGTGGTGGAGTGGCCAGGTACAGTGCATCGGTTTGGCGGGAAAAAGAAGAACTTTATGCTATCAAGACGGGCATTTGAAGTGCACTTGGTGTTGATACTGAGTAGTGGGAATACCTAAAGCCATTTTCTACCACTCGCAGCCCTTTTAAGCGCATGGCCCATGGCAATGTAGAAGAGGTTCCTCGAAATGCAAACCCAGGAAGGGTGCTGTCTGGTTATATCCCCAGATTCCCAACCGAATTGCGAACTGAATCATAAGGACCAAGGGCCAGTAGGACTAGGGCAAGGGAAACAGGGGGGGGGCTATTAAAACACGCCCCTCTTCTCTTCATATTTCTCTCAAAAGTTTTTGTAATAAGATAGTGGGGTATTCGACATGAAAACAAAAACACGGAACCACGAGACCAGCGAAATTTCAGTAAGGAACAAGGCCATTCAACAAAGGGCCTCAGCTTTCGCTTACTTCATAATTCTTTGATTGCGAGAGGGCCACAAAAACTAGTTGCGGAATTCAAGTGGCTCATGATCGAGAGCTATGTTCATTGAATTAGTTGATTCGCAACCAATTATTTCATTGAAATCAATCAAAAAGGTCTAGTAATTGGTTAAGATTGTCAACTTTTGATGTTAATCCCTCCCAGTACTCATGGAGCTTGTGGACCCGCCGTCTCTTCAGCCGGAAGCGAGCTCCGGGAATGGACGCGGGAGCGTGGACTTGATTCCTCTGGGAGAGGAATTGATTCGTCGTTTGCCATTGTGAACGGAGTGCACCGTGAGGAGTCAAATGGCTCTTCTTCAACGGAGTCCATGCGCATTGCAAGTGGTTCGTATGCCTGGTTGGAGAATCGGCACGGGCGGTGACTTGGAGTACCGTCGCGCCGATCCTTATTGGCAGCTATGTTAAGAGGGACAACCATCGATGGCCACTCATAAGTCCGTTGCGCGTAAACCGCAAAGATAAGGTCGGCCACAATAAGTGCATACATTACTGCTTGCTGCCAGTATGCCTCCTTTACTAGCAGATAACATGATAGTAAGAAATGCGCAAAGATTAAGCCTGCAATCATCCTCTTAAAAACAGAGTTCCAAAGTAGACCACCGGATTGCGACTTAGAGGAATAAACGAAGAGAAGATTGTTCTTGTGGACCAGCTCCGCAATTACGAAGAATACAAAGGCAAACAAGCTTACAATCGGTGTCACGACCTGGTAAGTGAATGCAATAACCATGACGGACAGGACGGACGGGTAAATCCAACCATAAAGGGTCTCGGGGCAGCTCAAGTAAGCCTGGCGTAGTGATCTTTTGGTCCATTGCCGACTATCCGAACAGCATAGAGCAAATACCATTTGAATTCCAGGCCATGGTCGAGATAATTCCCATGCACATCCAAACATTGTTTTGATTAGAATGAATTCAATAAAGTAAGCTCCAGTCCGTGGAAACGTATCTACGAGCAAAGTCGGGATATCTGCCAATGTGTATTCGTCGAGAAAGGTGAAGTATGAAATTGAGCCCAGCGTAACCAAGATGTTTACCAACTGGAAGAGAAAGTATCGAGAAAATATGACTTCTTGAAGTGCAGTCTGGGTTTGAATCCCCTCGAGATGCTCGCCCGTAAGCTGAACCACCACAGGAATAAGAGCGAGAAGACCAAGCTGCAGAGTGATTGGAAGGAGGCGCACAAAAAGCGTGTACGCTTCAGTGTTAGGATCGACACCCCACTCTTTCAGTTGCTCTCCAGAGGCCACTCCGATTGTGGAGATCAGAGAAACGATAGCAGACCAGAAAATTCCTATAATCAAATAACAGAACACCGCGACCGCGTTGCGAAGGCGCCTGGATTGGATCGGTATTGTCACATTCTTCCAGATCAGGTCTGTTTGAGGTAAAACGTAAGTATATCTGAAGATCAAGAGCTATTGATAGAGAAACTATGAAATGGTAAAATAATAGAATGCAAACCTTCTGGTTCTGGAGCTAATGACGCCAAAAGTGTATTAGCTTTTTCGGACAAACATCCCGAGCATAAAGTCGTGACGGCGAGCTGAATACATCCGATAATTCGAAACCTTTCGTTACACGATTTCTTGTCAGCAGAGCAAAATAAATCCAAGTTTCTTACCTCAGAGGTCAGTGTAACGAAAGCGGTCCTCGAAACTGTCGCCGTCACACCATGCTGTCGAGAACTGCTAGTTTGAATTACTTTCCGCATGATTTCGTTGTAACACCACGAACTAAGAGAAGCGAATGCCGAAAGAAGTTTTCGAATGATTTGAAGGATTCCCTTCAATTGATTCAATGCATTATTCGTCATCTTATTCACCATACGACCCGCACCATATGCAGCAAGTTTAATCGATGATACAGCAGAAACACATATTCCACGATTGCTAACGTCTGATGATTGGCGCTCCGGGTCAGTTACTGGCGGCTCAGCATCACTGTCAGAACTGCTCAAATAATTTACCCCATCCGGGGAGACCAAGCTGCTGCAGGAATATGATTTCGAAGTAAGCTCAAGCAAACGAGATAAGCACAGTGAATTAACTTATTAAAATGACAACTTACTTTGAGTCTTCAGTAGGATTCTCATGAATTCTTGGATTGCAGAGCAGTGGAGTTCCCCTGAGTGACTCCTGTCGAAATATATTGGTTGCGGTCCGCTGTTGTTGGTGAACTTGGTCTTGGTCGACTTGGGCGTCACGGTTCAGCCGTTGTAAGAGGTCGCGAAAGTAAGGCGGTGCCTCAACTGCTTCTCCCTTGCATGTACACCATGAGGTCCATGTCCAATGTGACCAGTCTCGACCATATAAAACAACCATTTTAGTTCTTCCAGTTGCATGTTGATATGCTATAGCGCGCTCCAGAGCATCTACTACACGAAGCCGACGTTTATGTAGAGCCTCCAGTTCTTTCAGCTCGACCTGAACGTTTGCACAGAAGACTGCACCTGGAAATATGCTAGCTATAAATTTTTCAAGGGCAAAGTTACTACGTAGATGCTGAGGCACATTGTCGAGCCGAATGCTGTATCGAGACTGGTACCGAGCATGCTCTATCGATGACCTGGACAGAAAAGCAATTCTCCACTTGAAAAAGCACTTGTATTCGTGATTAAGTAGATAAAAAGCATGAGCTGTGAAGAGAACCATCATAGTCGTTGGGAGCCAATGCGTCGAATTATACGTTATATTATTGATTGTCAATTTGTTGAAATAAGTGAAGCCCCCGTTTCCATTCTCATATACAGGAATGAGAACGACACAGCCGATGAAGGCAGTAAACGCTGTAAGCCTGGAACACAGCCGTATGAACCTCAGCAGCATATAAGCCTGCCGTTTGAGGCGATGTAAATGGAAAATAATGAAGGAAATAAAAACTACAGTGCAAGTGGCAGCCGATGGGAAAACTTACATCTAAGCCCACTCGGTTTAAGGTTTCGGTTCCTGGCATAGTGAAAACGGGTGGGATCCAAGCGAAGAACTGTCGGGGTGGTTGTGGTTGCGGTGGTACTTTGAGTTTTTGCCATCTTCGGCGTGGATAATATATGTTTTTAGCTCTAGGACGAGCAACTTCATACACAATCCAAAGGAAACCAGCAAAGATGAGCTGGTAATAAAATACGGTCAGGATGTCCTGCCAAGTTGTTGACGCGATGTAGTCCGTGACTGTGGTTGGTGTCTCAGTAAAAAATGTCGATGGGAGCACCGATGGAATTGGACTGACAGAGGGCAAAAGTGATGGTGCCATCGAAGGCGCAAGAGTTGCCATGGTGCTGGGAAAATAAGTGGTTTCTACAGAAAGTTTTGAGGCCAATTGGGTGATTGACAAGAGGCGACGTACCGAATGACGATTTTTTCGATATTTATGTAATTATGAAGGGATCAATCCATAAGTCGGGATGCCACATTTGTACGTAGAAATCAGGATTTAGATCGCAATCCAAATTGCATAGTTGCATGCACTAACGATCTAAGTATGTGCCATAATTTTATGAAGTTGGAAGTAATCCCGAAGAGTTAGTTAGCTCGTTAGCTCTCGAGAGTCTTTTCGGAAAGCGTACAAATTTCTCATCTTCCTTTTGCAAATCCGATTCCGAGCGCGCACAATATTTCTCTGCGCACGTCGCACGTCGTACATGCATGTCAACTTCACCGCTAATAATTGGTCCATCATCGGATACGATCAATATTATTGGTCTGCTGCTTGCATTGCCTCCATCATCACAACCCACTGAAGCGCATCACATTCTTAGCCATTTCTATTGTATAATCATCAATTTGAGCGACGGGATGTGATGTGTGATGATACCGATAACGACACAATAACGACACACATTTTTGCAGTAAATGCTGAATCAACGAAGCATGGTGCACCTCATGGTGCGCTTATTTGGTGGACTGCTGAAGGAATCAGCATTCATTTTTGATGTTGCTAATATCATATCTTACTCCTCTATATGATCATACCATCGTACTATCGCGCTCGTGTTATGTATTGCGATACATAAATGGATTCTACATGAACGGACTCCATCGCCGAAGGTTCTTTAAAGGAAGTAAATGGAGAGTTATCAATTAACTCGGTTTACTGGGCGTGCTGCAGAGCCCAACGAAGTCTTCAAAGATTCGAAGGACTTACAAGGAGACCTGAAAACGCCATTTATTCCTTTTTAGATTTAAAAGGCCGCCTCTGTACGCACCCCTTTTCGTTCTAACCCAACACGGTTTTATTCTGTAGTAATTTGATTGCCTACTGACAGAAAGCCATTTGTTATTTTTAAAATGCACGTAAATATTAACCATTTAGCTGCTTTCGCTTTTTAAATCTCCACCTTCGTCAATGAGCGAATCGATTAGCATACCCTTAGATAAGTTTGAAGAGGCAGCGCTTTCTGTTCGGTCTTGACGGCGTGATCCCTTGACACGAGAAGATCGCCACCACGCCACGCCATTCGAAATTGCCAGCGTCATGCTGAGCCCAATGAAAATCATGACAGCAATAGTGGCTGGTTCGAGATAGTCCATGGAGCCAAATACCCATACAAGCAATACCGTTAACACCACTACCACAGCGCAACCTACCGGGACATCTATGCACCCCCTAAGGTTTGGTATCAACCTTGGTTGCTCGATACGCCCAAGGGCCACAATCTGACCCAGTACGTGTCGGTGGTGCACGAGGTGAACGAAGGCTGCCACAGCACAAGCGCCACCCACCGCAGGCACCGCAATACCAAAGGTCAGCGCTAACATAAGCGTTGACATGACCTGCAAAAAAGCGCGCTCCACAACGCGCTGAGCCAAGTAGTCCAATTTCGTTGGACTGAGGGAGAATTCAGGAGGCAACACGTTGGCGTCCATGAGTGTAGGCCATATGTTCCATGTCACTGCTTGAAGTAACGCCAGGCTCGCGCGCGCTACTCTGGAAGATTTCGCATTTTCGTAGCACCAAGGTGCGAGCCAGGGCACGATGCCCATTTCAAGGCCAGCCGGGAGAGTGGCTGCGAGGAGCACTGCCCCAAGGAAAACAGGGCCATACACAGAAAGAATCGCTGAAATGCAAATTTCGCCGTCATAGGCAAAGCTAGGCACGTAGGTGCTCGTCGCTAGGAAACTAGCATATTGATTGCATTGACCTGTTGTGCCTGTAGTAAGTGAACGGTATGAAATGGGCACATCAGTATCAACGGCAGGCTGTGGCTTGAATATGTAGTACAAACACCGTTTGTCTGTCACAAGCACAATCGTAGCTGGGAGCAAAATCATTGTTGTCGCGGAGAGTGCCGTGGCAATGGCCAATCTTAAGCGGAACCGAATAAACGTGAGCGCACTGTTTAGCACAAGCAAATCAACTGCGGTTTGTGCCATCTTGGGGACCACCAGAGTCCCGATTGCAGTCTTGGCTAGTGTCACGGCCACTTCGCTCGCCACCTTTTGTTGCTGGTTAAGCTCGCTTAGGACAACCAATACATATCCAATATTGGGGCCCACGGTAAATACAACAAGTGCTAATAGCAGGGCCACCAATTTCAGTGCTCGGGCAATTCTATCGAAGTACGACAGAGTTGATTTCTGAGATATCGTTTCGGCCATGTTCTCCGCGTCAAAGTCCCATGCATCAGTGACCTCTTCGAGCGGATCTAGGAGCTTATTTTCAACGATAGCACCGTCGCAGTCGTTGTTGTGGCTTCCGTATTCGGTCAGTATGCGGTGCCACCATGTAGCAAGGCCCAGAATGAGGCCCACGCACAATGCGCCGCCCACGCCAACGCTCAGCATCTGCACGTCACCGTCGTGCTTGTTGGCCAAGGTTGGCGCTGCCATGAACTCGCACTCAAAAGTTGACCTCGCCACTCGTAAGCTAAGCACCAGAGCTACGCTGCCTGACAGAGTGGAGGCTGCCATCACTCCAAGCGCCAGAATTCTAAGTTGTCGGTCGGCATGGTAAAGCTCACTCATAAGCTTTGATGGATTCATCATCGATTTAAAAGTGGCATGCCACTCTAGAGCGAGTCGACTGCGACAAAACATTACCATGAGCCCGACAACAACGGGCACTGCTAGGACCGCTATAGTGAATAAAGGAAGTAAGTAGTTCGAATTGCCGCAGCTGTATGCATCAAAAGCGTGCTCGTTGGCCTTCCGAAGCCCTGACGCTCCTTGGATCGACAAGACATAACTTGCGCTGTCGGTGTTTGCGCCACAACCAAAAAGGTTGCCATCAAGCAAGTTGAATGATACTTGAGCACTCGACACTTGCCAGTCAAGCACAGAAACTGGCAAGTCACAGGAGAGGCGATTGAGCTGTAAATTCATCGTCTTCAGATTGTGCGAGATATCGCCCAATGCCGCTGGCACACGGCCTTGGAGCTCGTTTGTGCTTAAGTCGAGCTCAGTGAGGGAGCTCATATTGTTGATTGCTTCTGATAGTGTGCCATTAAGGTGGTTGTTGGCGATGCGCAGCGTCTGAAGGTTTCGTAACCGCCCGATGCAATTTGGCAGGGGACCTGTAAGTCTGTTACCACTGAAGGCAAGGGTGCGCAGCTGTGGTGCTGAACACAAAACTGCCGGCAAGGTTCCTTCGATTGACGTGCCCTCGATTACAACCGCGCGCAAAACGGTGTTGGGTTCCCAGCTGCTCTGTGATATATTTTGAGCGGACGGCTGAAGAAATAGACTCGAGGGTATTGTTCCGCTGACTTTTGGGTTGTTTGACAGCAATATACTGACGAGCGACGGTAGCGCCCACTCCAACGGTATTGCACCAGAGAGGTCGTTATCATGCAAAAGCAGGGCTTCGAGTGATGGTAAGCTCTTTGCCAGACAGCTCGGAAGCGTTCCCGTTAAGATATTTTCGTTCAACCATAGAAGTTCAAGCGCGGTGGCTTCGCAGAGTTCTTCAGGTAGCGTGCCTTGGAAGTCATTGCTATGAAGTTCCAACTGTTTGAGATGGGCGAGGCTTCCTAAGCAACTTGGCAGAATGCCTGTAAGATCATTTTCATACAAGACCAAGACCTCCAGTAAGCTCACTTGACAGAGCTCTTCAGGTAGCGTGCCTTGAAATTGATTTATAGACAGTATCAGATCTAATATGTTACTGAGGTTCCCCAAACAATTTGGAAGAGTCCCTGTCAGAGAATTGTTCCACAAAGCCAAGAAAGTAAGTGAGCTGGCCTCGCAAATAGTGGGCGGCAGCGTGCTATGGAAGTGGTTACTATTCAGATCCAACATCTTAATTTGACCGAGCTTCCCCAGGCAACTTGGAAGAGTCCCAGTCAGATTATTGTTATACAGGAGCAAATATTCGAGCGCGCTCGCTTGACAGAGCTCCTCAGGGAGCGTGCCGTAAAAATGATTGATATCTAATTCTAACACCGTGAGTTGACTGAGAGTTCCCAGGCAACTCGGAAGGGTCCCAGTAAGGTCATTCTCATAGAGGACCAAGTAATTGAGAGCACTCGCTTCACAAAGCTCCTCAGGCAGCGTACCGTGGAAGTGATTTTTACATAATTCTAAAATGCTGAGTTGGCTGAGACTTCCCAAACATGATGGAATATTGCCTGTTAGATTGTTCCCATACAGAACAAGGTGCTCGAGCGCACTTGCTTGGCATATTTTAGGTGGTATTGTGCCATGGAAAAGGTTGTTTTCCAATGACAGTACTCGAAGCTGGGTCTGTCTAGAACCGATGCATTCAGGAA
>Ga0307931_1000129_pt1 | contig 41208 bp, 44 predicted proteins | sample OrgLakmetageno47_FD_201816 | JGI IMG/M metagenome (GOLD analysis project Ga0307931, IMG submission 201816) | Saline water microbial communities from Organic Lake, Antarctica - #47 | ecosystem: Environmental > Aquatic > Non-marine Saline and Alkaline > Saline | place: Antarctica: Organic Lake...
CAGACCCAAAACAAGCAAACGCCCGGCCGTCAGCCCTGGGGCGAAAACTCCGGGTGCGCATGAAAGTCATGCACACCACGAGGCGCACGAACCCAAGCAAAAATTCGACCGCGGTGAATAATGGCGGTTAGAGGCTCTGACCCATCCTTGATTGATGGTATGCGTTTTCAGTTTCGTAACGCAAGCGCCGCGTGAGCATGGTTTTTCGTTTGATCTCCTCTCGCTGATTCAGGATTTGTTCGCCCCTGTCGAGGTAGACATCGGCAGGCGTCAGATTGCCCAGGCTCTCGTGGTAACGGCGGATGTTGTAGTATTCGACGAAGTCCCTGATCTGGCGTTCGAGATCCCCGGCCAGGAAGTAATGTTCGAGCAGCACGCGGTACTTCATGGTCTGGTGCCACCGCTCGATCTTGCCCTGGGTCTGCGGGTGATATGGTGCGCCGCGGACATGGTCCATGCCCTTGTCTGACCATTCCGGCCGATCCGCCTACTTGTTCCGACGACATCCGCCCACTCAAACCGGGCTATCCGCCCACCTGTGGTGTGCCACGTTGACGCCCCAAGTTCTCTTTATCAGTTCTGTGCGGGCTCGTCACCATTGGCTTTGGTTTTTCGCAGCGACTGGCCGCTGAGTTCCAGTCGGTAGGGGTTGTGGACGATCCGTTCGAGGATGGCGTCGGCGAAGCTGGGTTCGCCGATGACGTCATGCCAGGTGTTCAGCGGGAGTTGGCTGGTGATCAGGGTTGAGGCGATACCGTACCTGTCCTCGACGATTTCCATCAGATCGCGGCGTTGGCTTGCGGTTAGGTCAGTCACATCGCAAAATGCGTGGCGTCAGAGATGAGACCGTCTGTCAGCCACACGTGCCATTGCCGCGAGAGCGGCTTAGTCCTCGAGCCCATTGTGTCGAATGCTGCATTTGTGCACGAATGGCCGCTATCACGAGAGTGCCAAAAACGTTCAACAACTGCTTGGTTTTTCAGCAATCTCACCGCCTCAGAAATGCGTGGCCCAGCGGGGGTGGTTCTCGTCTATTACGAGGCCGTGGCTATGTCTGCGATGCCCTTGCAGATGCGGGTGATCGAGCGGCAGGTTATCGTGCGTGTGTTCAAGCTCCACGAGATCGGTCGCGGGCCAGAGTTTCAAAGCTATGAGCATTCCGATGGCGGCAAGAAGGGCCAATCCGACCAGCGCAGGAACGACGCCGTAGACCGTCAGCAGCCAGCCCGACAACGGATAGGTCACAAGCCAGCAGGCGTGGGACATCGCGAATTGCGCCGCGAACAGCGCGGGGCGGTCCCCGGCGTGGGCGGAGAGGCGCAGCAATCGGCCCGAAGGGGTGAGGACGGCGGAATACCCCAGCCCCACCAGTAGCCACGCTGCCAGAAGGATCGACCAGCCGAGGCCAGCGATCAGGACCGTCGCCCCCAGTCCCAGCAATGTCGCCACCATCAGCAGTGCCCCGCCGAACATCACGGGTCGGTCGGGCAGCGCATCCAGCACGCGCGGCAGAACCAGCGCGGCCGTCATGGACCCCGCGCCGAAGGCGAACATCGTCCAGGCCAGCGCACTTTCCGACAGACCGAGCGATCCGCGCACCAGAACGACGGTATTGACCAGCACCATCGCGCCTGCCGCCGCCGCCGCGAGATTCAGTGCCAGAAGCCCGCGCAGCCGCGGCGTCGCCAGATAGATGCGGATGCCGCGCGTGGTGCGGTCATAGACACCTCGCGGCTCGGACGGGCGGGGGCTGGGCAGCAGGACCGAGACGACCAGGAGGGACGAGGCCGTAAACCCTACGACCGTGCCGAGAAAGAGCGAGTTGTAGGACATCATCGCAAGCAAGAGCGCGGCGAGCGTTGGGCTGACGATATTTTCCAGATCGTAGGCCAGCCGCGACAGGGACAGCGCGCGGGTATAGCGTGCCTCTTCGGGCAGAACGTCCGGGATCGTCGCCTGAAAGGTCGGCGTGAAGGCGGCGGAGGCCGATTGAAGCAGGAAGATCAGCACATAGACCTGCCACACCTCTGTCACGAAGGGCAGTGCCAACGCCACACCCGCCCGCACCAGATCGAGCGTCACCAATAACGCGCGGCGCGGCACGCGATCCGCGAAGGCTCCGGCAATGGGAGCGATGCCCACATAGGCGACCATCTTGATCGTGAAGACCGTGCCCAGCACCAGCGCGGCCCCGTCCCCCGCGAGGTCGAAGGCCAGCAGCCCGAGTGCCACCGTCGCGAGTCCGGTTCCCAGAAGGGCGATGACCTGTGCCAGAAAGAGGTGGCGGTATGTGCGGTCGGTGAGGATGTCGAGCATGGCGGACCTCAGAGATAGCGGGCGATCGTCCGCAGTTCGGCGCGATCGTCTTCAGAGTTTTCGGCCTCCAGGCAATGATCCATGTGATCGTGGATGAGCGCCCGCTTGGCATTGGTGACAGCCTTTTCGACTGCCTGCATCTGCTGGGCAATCTCCAGACAGGGTTTGCCCGCCTCGATCATCTCGATCACGGCGCGCAGATGCCCGTCAGCGCGTTTCAGCCGGGCGACCAGGGCGGGATGGGTTGCATGAACCGGGGGAGTTGTCATAGACACGGCATATCCTCCCTAGGGGGATAGAACAAGATGGTGCCAAGACGCACCACGCGCGCGACGAGCAGACAGGCAGACCTATGGATACCTTGCAGACCATCGGAAGAACCGTGCTTGCGACGCTTCTCTGCGCGGCCGTTCTTGTCTGGTCGGTAATGCCCGCAACCTCGCACACGCCCGCAATCCTCGACGTGCTTCAGGAACATGCGGAGATGATCGCGGAGCATGGCCATTCGCATGGTCTGGAGGAAGACATTCTCTGGGCCACGCATGGACACAGCCATGACAGTGCAGATCACGATCACAGTCAGGCGGTCGTGCCCGGCCCCGATCTGTCGCCGCAACCGCTCGATATCTACAGGACCGCATGGCGGCTGAGTTCGGCCACGTCGAACACGTTACGAATACACCTAATCGAACGACCTCCGCGCGTCTGATCGACCGCGCGCCATCGGCGCGTTTCATTCGATCATCGAACACATACGCGGAGTCACATCCATGAATACAGTCCATCGGGACTGGACCGATCCCGGCATACGCCGGATCGTGATCCTGTCCATTATTATGCTGTCGGCGCTCGTTCTAAGTGCGGGCCACGCGCTCGCCCACAATGTCACCGAAGGTGACGCGGGCTACATCCAGGAAATCTGGGGGGTGAACATCATCCCCTTCCTGTATCTCGGTGCCAAACACATGGTGACGGGCTACGACCACATCCTGTTCCTTCTGGGCGTCGTCTTCTTCCTCTACAGGATGAAGGACGTCGGCATCTATGTCAGCCTCTTCGCCGTCGGACATTCGACCACGATGCTGGCGGGTGTCTGGTTCGGCTGGGGCATCAACGCCTATATCATCGACGCCATCATCGGCCTGTCGGTCGTCTACAAGGCGCTCGACAATCTGGGTGCCTACCAGCGCTGGTTTGGCTTCCAGCCGAACACCAAGGCCGCGACGCTGATCTTCGGCTTTTTCCACGGCACGGGCCTGGCCACCAAGATCCTCGACTACGAGATCGCCTCGGAAGGGCTGTTGGCCAATCTGCTGGCGTTCAACGTCGGCGTCGAGCTGGGCCAGATCATGGCGCTCGCCGTGATCCTTATCGTCATGGGCTTCTGGCGGAAATCCCCGAACTTTTTCCGCCAGGCCTACACCGCCAACGTCGTCATGATGTCCATGGGATTCATCCTCATGGGCTTGCAAATCACAGGCTACTTCGTAGCCGCCTGAAAACCTAGGAGACCCAAATGTTCAATGCAGAAAAACCAAGCCTTGATGAGTTGCCAAGCTCCGCGCAGCTTATCCGGTCCACCGCAATCGCTGCGGCCAGCGCCGTCGCGATCCTCGTGACCGTCGTTCTACCCGCCGAATACAACATCGACCCGACAGGGATCGGCGGCGTACTCGGTCTGACGGAGATGGGCGAGATCAAGACCCAGCTCGCGGAAGAGGCCGAGGCCGACAGGTTGATGGAGCTTGAGGCACAGGAGCAATCGAGCCTGATGAACGACATCTTCGGGCTCTTTGTGGGCGCGGCACATGCACAGGAGGCCGAAGTCTGGCGCGACGAGACCACCTTTACGCTGGCACCCGGTGACAGTGCCGAATGGAAGCTGGTGATGGAAGAAGGCCAGACCGTGGAATACCGGATGCTCGTCGAAGGCGGTCGCGTGAACTTCGACCTGCACGGTCATGGCGGCGGTCAATCGGTGACCTATGAAAAGGGCCGCGGCTCCACCGGAGACGAAGGCGAGATCGTCGCCGCGTTCGACGGTGAACACGGCTGGTTCTGGCGCAACCGCGACAACTCGGATGCGACCGTCACCGTACAGGTGCGCGGTGAATACGCCGAGTTCAAGGACGCCAGCTGAGACTGATGCTGCCATTCCCGCAACCCGCGGCGAATGGCAGCGCTTCACCCCTCTTGCCCGATACTGCAACTGCGAGACCGGCATTGATGCGCGTGCTGCGAACGGCAGAAAGGTCCGCACTCCGCCCGTCTGAACGAGTCTACTTTTCTTCCTGCGCCACCTTAGCGTGAATGTCCGTTATCGGCCCCCCATCGGCTCGTCCGCCCATTTGAAGGGGCAAAGAACGTGCTTCGCTCAGTCACCGGGGCGACGCATCGCCGACGGTCAGTCACAGTTCTGTCGGCAGGCCCGCAGCGAAAGGGGAGAGTAGGCCTCGACCTGCATCAACGTATGGCGATAATCGTGGTCGATCCGAGCTGCGACCCAACGTGAGGCGCCATCCCGCGGACGATGCTTCGTCCCTGGGTGGTCGGCCGTCATCCATCGTTCGCCGCACGCCCGCCTTCGAACGGCACGGGTCCGCCGTGGTCAGTCTCGTCCGGTCCGGCGAGGGAGGCGATGCGTGCCCAAGCCGTGCCTCCGACGACGAATGCGCCGATCCAGCCGAAGACCAGCGTCCAGGTTCCGCCCGCGCCGCCGATCTCCGACAGCCCCTTGATCGTATGGAACCCGGCGACGCCGGCTGGCAGCGCGTAAAGTGCGCCAAGGGCGAGCCTGACGGGGACGGACTTGATCGTGGCGAACGCGATCTGGCCGAATACCAGCGTCGCGGCGCCCGACAGGAAGGCCGAGACGAGCGCCGCGAGAACACCGGCATCCGTGTCGTAGACATAGATCCCGACGCTCATCGCGACGAAGACCGGCAGCGCGTAGACCGCCAGCGTGAAGAGGACGGTGATGAGAAAACCCAGGCCGAGAAGGCTGAGAGCGGTCGAGACGAAAATGGGCGGGTCTCCTTTTAAGAATGAGTTCTCCGCTCCCGACGGGTGAGCGAGGATTAGAGCAGAAAATGGGCCACGCCGGTATGCACCGGCGCGGCAAGTGGCGATGCGTTCCGGGCATCACCGGATGCGCCCTCAGCCCTCCTTTCGGGGGCGGAAGTCGTAGAGCGGCACGCCCATCGTCCGGGCCTTGTCGGCGAGATTGTCGGTGATGCCGGAGCCCGGGAAGACGACGAGACCCATCGGCACCGTGTCGAGGAGGCGGTCGTTGCGCTTGAAGGGCGCGGATTTGCCGTGACGGGTCCAGTCGGGCTTGAAGACGATCTGCGGGCATTTGCGGTTGTCGGCCCAGCAGGCGGCGATCCTTTCGGTGCCCTTAGGCGATCCGCCGTGGAGCAGGACCATATCGGCATGCTTGGCCTTGACCTTGTCGAGAGCCGTCCAAACCGCGTCCGTGTCGGCGTGATCCTGTCCGCCGGTGATCGCGATCTTCGGGCCGTCGGGCAGGAGCGGTTCCAGATCGGTGCGGCGCTTGGCGGAGAGATAGTCCCGGCTGTCGATCATCGCGGCGGTCAGGGTGCGTCGGCTGATTTTCGAGCCGCTGCGCGGATGCCAGGCCTGGCCCAGATTCGCCTCGAAAAGGTCGGCGGCGGTATCGCGCATCGCCTCGTAGGCGTTGCGGCGCTCGATGAAGCTGATGCCTTCGGCGGTGAGTCGCTCCAGTTCGACCGAGCGGATCTCGGAGCCGTCCTGTTCGCGCTGGGACCGCTTTTGCGCCTGTTCGTTGTGGTCGAGATCCCGGTCGATCCGGGCGGCCATGCGGTGGAAGATATTGGTCACAGGCCACAGGAGGTCGTCGAGGTCGGGCTCGAGCCGCGTATCCGCGAGGGTCGCGACGAGGGCGTCGAAGATGTCGGCAAGAGCGCCGCCGAGCCGGTCGGCGTCTGGCAGAGGGCGTGGGTCGGGCTCGTCCGCAAAGGGACGGTAGCCGTAGAGCTGCAGCTCGTCGAGGACCATGGCGGTCGCGGAGCTGGTGTTTGGATCGTGTCGGGTCATGTCGGGGTCGCCTTTCTTGCTGTCGGGACCGCGCCTCGCGCGGCCTTCCCGGGCGACGGGAAAGCGGGGGCCGATCGGGCCTGCACCGATCCACCGGATCGGCCGGAGCGTAGCGGAGGACGGCGAAGGCGGCGCCGTTTTGCCTCGCGATGCAAAGCCGGGCCCAATATCAGGGCTCCCGCGCGGTTTACCGCGTGGGATGGGTGTCGCCCGGCGGCGGAAAACGGTGTCGCCGCAGCCGTTGCCGGACCGGACGGTTTCCGCTCCGTCTCGCCCCTCTCGGAAGGCCGTCGGGCGCGGCTCTCGTCGCAGAGCGACCCGGCGTGATCGACTGCGGTGCCCAATTGCGCGAACGGTCAGGGAGCCTCATCGACAAGCAGTCGCGCGACATCGGCCGGTGCGAGCTGCGGACGCAGATATGCTCGCATCTCGGCGAGACCATTCCGGCGGAGGTCGTCGTTGAAATCGTCGCCCGCGGGCCAGAGCCGGATCGCCTCGATCCGGTCGTCCTCCGCGCGGGCTGCGATCGCGTCCGCCGCCGCCATGCCCGCCGGGTCGCGATCGACGGCGATATAGAGGCGATGGGTTCCCTGCGGCAGGACCAGGGCTGCAAGGTGACCGGCGGAGAGCGCGGCGATTGCGGGAAGTCCGGGGAGCGCCATGCGGAGCGAGAGCATGGTCTCCAGCCCCTCGCCGGCGGCCAGGATGTCGTCCGGGGCGCCGAAGCGGACGCCGTTGCCGAGCAGCTGGCCCATCGCCTTGCGGTTCGGATCGACCGGCGCCTTGCCCGCATTCTCCGGGTCGAGCCAGGTGCGGTGCAGTCCCGTCAGATGACCGTCGGGATCGGTGACCTTGGCCAGCAAGGCGGGCCATGTCTCGGGGGCGTCGTCCTCGATACGGTGCGCGCGCCAATAGTAGCAGCGGGGATGGAAGCGGAGCGCTCCGGTATTCCGAATGCCGGAGAGTCCACGGCCGACGAGATATCGTTCGGCCAGAGTGCCGGAGATCGGCTGCCCCATCGCCCAGAGGCGCCGGGCGGCCTTCGGCGAGCCGACCGGGGCAGGATCCTGACGCTCGTGAGCGGGCGGGTCGGCTTTCGGCAGGTTCAGGAACCGGCGGGCCTCCTCCATGGCGTCGCCGAGCGATCCGTGACCGAGGCCCTGCGCGATGAGATCGAGAAGGTCCCCATGATCCCCATTGGCCGCGTCGGTCCAATTTCCCGCCGCACCGGGACCGGAGTCGGGGCCGGTGAGCCGGACATAGAGGCTGCGACCGGGTGTGTTCCGGACATCGCCGACGATCCAGTAGCGTCCTTGCCGGCGTCCGTTCGAGAGGTAATGGCGACAGACGGCGTCGGCGTCGCGCGCGAGCCGTTCGGCGATGGCGGATGCAGAGTTTTCCATGATGCCTCCTTGGCTGCAGGCATAAAAAGAGGGCCCACCGCGTCCGGCAGGCCCCAAGTCCGAGGGATGGGGGAGTCTCCCTTGCTCAGCTGTCACCTTTGGCGAAGGCGGTGACCGGAGGATTATCTCCGGAACTTGCCGCATCGGCCATCGCCCGCGAGCCGCCATTCGCCTGTCTCTGCGCGACGGGCGAGGCTGTCTCGCAACTCGTCTTGGCAAAGGGATCGACGAGCCGATGGATCGGCTGCGCGCGGCCCATCCACGGTTCCGGCCGAATGCAGCGCACCCAATCCGCGAAGCTCGGAATGAAGCCGAGATCCTCGGTGACATGCTGCTCGCCGATCAGCCGCACCGGAACGACACGTCCGGTGGACGCGGTGATCGTCGTGCCGAAGAACCGCTCCAGCATAAAAATTCCTTCGGCGTGGCGCAGCGCGCGGTGCCGGAAATCGGCGGTCTGGCTCTTGCTCTCGTCGAACCAGGCATGAAGGAAGATATAATCCTCGGCGACGCCGCCGAAGCGCCGGGCCGAGGACAGCGCATGGTGATAGGGATGTCCCATGACGCCCTCCCTCAGAACACGTGATCGAAGGACTCGACGTCTTCGAACCGCCGGTTGAACGCGAGGGTGATGGATCGGTCGGCCACGTCGAACTTGAAGGTGCCGAATGCGCCCGTATTGATCTCCCAGCCGCCATGCTTTCGCGCGAGGCAGTCGTAGGCCATGTCTTCGATGGCCTCACGGATGGACATGGTGCGCTCGACGGGCTCGGTATCGCGCCAGCCGAGCGTGGCAAGCGCGATCGTGGCGTCGGGCAGGTCGGCGTCGGCCTCGCCGGACTTCGCGGCGATGCTTTCGATCTGCCCGCTATCGCCGCAGCCGTCGAATTCGACGGTGACGGAGGTGATGTCGGCGGCGGCGAGTGTCGCGAAGAGCGCCGCCTTGTTGGCCGGCCGGATCGCGTCGGCCGCCGCCGCGCGGGCGCGCTGCTCGGCCGCCCACTTGGCAATGTCGAAGGTTGGATTGGATGTGGTGTCGGTCATCTCTGATCTCCCTGGAAACGAGGAAGGCCCGGCGCGATGGCCGGGCCTGTGATGGCGGTGATGGAACGTCGCTATTCCGCGGCGACGGACTCGGTCGGCTCGTCAGCGGAATCCGACTCGGCAGTCTCGGCATCCTCCGCCTCTGGATCGGCCTTTGCGTCGTCGATCGTGTCGTCCACCAGCTCGATCTCTGCTCCATCGTCGCTGTCGGCGAGCGGCGGCGTGCGGAGCGGTTCCGGCAGCCAGCCCGTGCCGTCGAGCAGCTCCTCCGCGGCCGTGACCATCTCGGGCTTCTTCAGGCCTGCGATCCGGTCGGCAGCGGCATCTCCCTTCGCCTCGCGCACCGCATCGAGAATGCGCGCCTTGGTGACGCGGCCGAGATAGCTGTCGGCCGTGGCCGTCCATCCCGCCTTCGCCATGTCGAGCCCGATCGTCGAAGCCAGCACGCCCGCATGGGCGATCTGGCGCGGCCTGCGGTAATGCGGATCATGCACCGCGTTCACGCACATCGCCACGCAATGGGCGAACAGCGCCTCGCGGCTGTCGCTGTCCCATTCGGTCAGCGCCGACCACAGCTCCTCTGGCGCCTTCGGAAGGTTCTTCGCCCAAGCTTCGGTGCGCGTGTCGATCGCCAACGCGTAGGACGTGTCGCCGAGGCCGGGCGCCTGCGCCCCGAAGGCGGCGGAGCGCGGGTCGATCTCGGCGCAGCTGTCGAGCGCGTAGCGATAGAAGAGCCGCAGCACCATCGCGTGCAGCGCCGCGAGATAAGCGACCTGCGGATCCTGCGCCAGCGCGTCACGCAGGGCGAGCGTGCGATGCGCCGTCAGTTCCGCGACGAGCCGGTCTGACAGCGGTTTCAGCCCGTCGTCCTCGTCTTCCTCGTCGGCAGATTCGGCGACCGCATCGTCCACCGCGTCTGTCGAAGCGTCGTCACCACCAGGCGAGTCGGCGTCGACCGAAGTTTCATCGGTCTCCGCGACCGGCTCGTCCTCGGGACGGACATAGCCGCGTTCGATGCGCAAATGCCCCGACCCGTCGATGCTGACATAGGCCCCCGCGATGGCGAACTCGTCCGGTTCGAACCGGACCGGGCGATCCTGCAGGGCTTCCATCGCCGTCTCGATCTCGCCCAGACGGGTGTCGACCTCTTCGGGCAGATCGTCCGCGTCGGCGTGCTCGTCCTGGAGCCGCTCGTATTCGGCTGTGAGGTCGGCGTAGCTGGTTTCTTCCGCCTCGCCCATCGGTTCGGTCTCGCCCCGGATGCGACGCATCCCGTAGGTATGGCCGTAGGGAAAGTCGGTCGAGACCTCGACCCAGTACCAGCCCTCGGCGCGGATCGCGTCGGCCTCTTCGCGCAGCCGTTCGGCCACCATGGTCTCGAGAAGCCCCGCATCCTGCAACCAGCCGCCATCGTCGGACTGGAACAGGTCGCGCAGGATGTCGCCGCCCGCCTCGACGTAGTTGTCGAGACCGACGAATTGCGCCCGACGATCCGATGCGCGCACGGCGCCCTCGGTCAGCATGCGGCGGATCTCGTAGGGCTGCCTGGAGTAATGCCGCTTCAGCGCTTCCCAGACCTGTTCCTGACGCTCATGATCGGGCGCGACCGTGAAGGCCATGAGCTGGTCGAGCGTCATGTCCTCCCCGGCATAGGCGTCGAGCAGGACGGGCGACACGGCGGCGAGCTTCAGCCGCTGCTTTACCACATTGGCCGAAACGAAGAACGCCGCCGCGATCTCCTCCTCGCTGCGGCCCCGTTCGCGCATCGCCTGGAAGGCGCGGAACTGGTCGAGCGGATGCAGCGGCGCCCGCTGGACGTTCTCGGCCAGGCTGTCTTCCTCGGCGAGCCCGTCCATGCGGATGATGCAGGGGACCGCCGCGGTCCGGTTCAGACGCTTTTGCTTCACCAGCAGCTCGAGCGCCCGGAAGCGACGCCCGCCCGCGGGGATCTCGAACATGCCGGTCTCGGCGCCGTCCTCGTCCAGCAGGGGACGGACGGTCAGGCTGGCCAGCAGGGTTCGGCGGGCGATATCCTCGGCCAGCTCCTCGATCGAGACACCGGACTTCACGTGCCGGACATTCGCCTGGCTGAGCGTGAGCTTGTTGAAGGGAATGTCCCGCGAGGCGCTGAGCGTGATCTTCTGGGTCTTGGTCATCGGAATTCTCCGCGACGGATCGGCCCGGAGCCACTCTCCCGACCTTCCAAATCCATCACGAAAACCGCGGCCCACCTCTTCCTCTCGAAAAGGGCGGACCGCGGGGCGACGTTCGGGATGGAGCGCGGCGTGTATGATCAGGCGGCGTGCTCCAGCAGCTTCCTGGCGCGCCCCTCCAGATCGAGACGGGCGTCCTGCTGCGGCTTGGTGCGCGCCACCGCGGTGATGCCCTGCACGAAGTCGAAGACGCTCTCGGGCGGATGGCCTTCCTCGGTCAAGACCGTCTCGACGATCTTCGCGCTCTCGGCCTTGCCGAAGCCGCGCTTGCGCAGGAAGTCCGTCCGGTCCTGGTCGGTGGTCGCGACGATGCGCTCGCGTGCGGACCGGATGCCTTCGATGAATGGCGCGGGCGAGGACTCGGCGAAGCGTGCCAGCGCCGGTGCCGCTTCGTGCGCGAACCGGTTTGCGGCGTATTTCGAATGCCGGATGCTGATCTCCTGGAAATCCTCCACGCCCCAGAGATTGCGGTTCTGGCAGACGGCGCGGAGATAAAAGCTGGCGATGCCGAGCGTCTTCGCCCCGACCTCCGAGTTCCAGCAGTAGAAGCCGCGAAAGAACAGGTCTGGCGAGCCGTCCGGCAGCTTTCCCGCCTCGATCGGATTCATGTCGTCGACCAGGAACAGGAAGACATCGCGGTCCGAGGCGTAGAGGGTCGTTGTGTCCTTGGTGATATCGACCCTCGGGTTGTAGAGCCCCGTGGACCAGTCGAGCACGCCCGGCACCTTCCAGCGGGTATCGCCGACACCGTCGCCCGCGATCCGCTGCACGGCCGAGACCAGCTCGTGATCGTAGATGCGGCCGTAGTCCGGACCGGTCACGGCGCGCAGTTCCATGCGCCCGTTCTCGGTCTCCAGCGTCTTGACCTGCTCGGCGCGGTGGTTCGTCAGCCCGTATTGCAGGTTGATACCGGCCAGCGGGGCCGGAAGCTGGCGCAGATACGCCGCAGGGGCGCTGACGAGGCTCGCCAGCTGGCCGAAGCTCCAATGGGTCGGGGCGACGGGCGCCTGAGCACCGGGCAGTATCAGCGCCAGCCGCTCGGGATCGTCGCGGCTCGCCTCGACGTGGATCGAAGCGCTCTCGACAGTGCGGGTCCGGCTCCGCTCGGCGCGGCCCTTGACCGCCGCCTGCAGCGCCGACAGCGACAGATATCGCTCGTCGTCGGGCCGGGAAAACCACTCGGACGACACGCGGTCGTCGTGGCCGCCGCGCGACGTATCCACCCTGTAGCCGCCGCCCGCATCGCTCCGGCCGTCCAGTATATTGAGATCGCTCATGGGTCTTCTCCGCGACGGACCGGCCGGGAGCCTCTCTCTCGACCTCCAAATCCGTCACGGCGAACGCCGTGGGCCTCTTACTCTGAATGGTCACAGGTTGTGCGACAGGCGCGAATCCGCTGGCCGCCGGACGCAAGTCTCTGCGCTTCGTCCGGACACGATCGCGTCCGCAGCAGCGGTCACGTGCAGGTCGGATCGCGCGGCACCCGCCGCTTGTACGACCCGGAAAGTGTTGTCGCGGTAGTACCTGAGCGAGACAATTGAACCGAACCTGAACCCCTGGGACCGAGCCTTGAACAATGTCGGAACGGCAATCCACACGAGCCCGGCGCGACGATCGGCAGCAAACTGCGGCGACGGAAGCTTTCCGCTCACAGAATTCTCCAGACCCGCGTATGATGGCGCTGGTAAGGCTGCTTGCCCGTCGAGCCGCACGGGCGTGGCACACGAAACAGACCAGATCCCGCGGCAACAAGCGCCCTTAGGGCTATGGAAGGTTTGCCATGCGCGCTGCAATCTATGCCAGATATTCATCCGACAACCAGCGCGATGCCTCGATCACCGACCAATTGCGGGTTTGTCGCTTGCGGGCCGAGAAAGAAGGCTGGGAGATCGTCGAGGAATATACCGATCACGCCATCTCCGGGGCCTCGCTCCTGCGCCCCGGAATACAAGCATTGATGGCGGACGCGCTGCGCGGGCGCTTCGATTTGATCTGCGCCGAAGCGATGGACCGGCTGTCTCGGGATCAGGAGGATATCGCAGGCTTCTTCAAGCGGACTGCCTATGCCGATGTGAAGATCGTGACCTTGTCGGAAGGCGAGGTCACGCATCTGCATGTCGGGCTCAAAGGGACGATGAATGCGCTCTTCCTCAAGGATCTTGCCGACAAGACCCGCCGTGGGCAACGCGGCCGGGTCGAGATGGGCAAGTCCGGGGGCGGCAAATGCTATGGATATGACGTTGTCCGGCAGGTCGATGCCAACGGCGAACCCTTGCGGGGCGATCGAACGGTCAATGTGATCCACGCCGACATCATACGGCGCATCTTTCGAGACTATGCCGCCGGAAAGTCGCCGAAACGCATTGCCACAGAATTGAATGCCGAAGGCATCCCGGCGCCCAGCGGGGGCGATTGGGGTTTCAGCACCATCAACGGCAATGCCAAACGCGGCAACGGTATCCTGAACAACGAGATGTATATCGGTCGGCTGGTCTGGAATCGGCAGCGGTTCCTGAAAGACCCGGATACGGGCCGCCGTCAGGCTCGACCGAACCCGGAAGCAGAACGGGTCATCCAGGACGTTCCGGAACTGCGTATTCTGGACGATGCTCTCTGGGAGGCCGCGAAGGCACGCCAGGCGGTTCTGAAGCGTCCGCACGCTCGCGATGCTTCTGGCGAGAACGCATTTCGCGACCGAAGGCGTCCTAAGTATCTGCTGTCCGGACTGACAAAATGCGGTTGCTGTGGCGGGGGATATTCGATGATTTCGGCGTCCCACGTGGGCTGCTCGACCGCGCGCAACAAAGGCACTTGCGAGAACCGGCAGAGCATCCGGCGCGTGGAGCTCGAAGAACGCGTGCTCGGGGCGCTGCGCCATCATCTGATGGACCCGACCCTGTTCCGAGAGTTCTGCGACGAGTTCACCCGCGAGATGAACCGCCTGCGGATGGAGGGACGGTCGGCGCTCGATGCTGGACGCGCCGAGATGAAACGCATCGACCGTGAGCTCGACACGCTGGTCGACATGATCCTGGCGCACGGCAAGGGTGCCGCAGCGGACCGCCTGCACTCCAAGATGCTCAGGCTCGAAGCTCGCCTGAAAGAACTCGAGACGACACTCGCAACGGCAGAAGAGCCTCCGCCTCTGCTTCACCCGGAGATGGCTACATACTATCGTCGGCAGGTCTCGGAACTGTGCGCTGCGTTACGCGAGGATACGGAGGCTCGTCGCATGGAGGCATCCGACGTCCTCAGGTCGCTTATTTGTGAAATCGTACTGACGCCGGAAGATGGCGTCCTCCAAGTAGACCTACGCGGCGATCTGGCTGGAATCCTTGAGGTATCGGCTCAAACACGAACCCCGGCCACTGGGACCGGCGGTTCGCAAGTTGAGATGGTTGCGGGAGTAGGATTTGAACCTACGACCTTCAGGTTATGAGCCAATAATTGAATGATTTCAATAGTTTATGAAAATCAGGCACTTAGCCGATAAGCCTTTGATTTTGCGAATTTCCATGCCGTGCATTCACTGGCATTCGCCCGTATTCAGCCGCAAATCCAGTTCGAAATGTGCATTCGCAGGTTGATGTGGTGTTGATGTAGCCGATGGCTTTGACGAAGGCGATCATGGGCGCAAATACAGCAAGCGACCACGACGACAGGCCTCGAAACGTTGAAATTCGGACTGAAGACCGTTCAGTTTCGCCCGCCGACTTGTGTGAAAAACCGGCGGGCAGATTGTCCTTTACCCGGCCAGCGACCATCACGTAGAAATTAGTGAGCCGGTTCGTATAAAATATCGGCCAAAAAACTGGGGAGCATCATCTGATGAAATCAAGGACATATATCGGCGTCGGTCTTATCGGTCTCGGCCTCGCGGCTACTGCGCCAGCACGCGCTGACACTCTGCGCGACGTGATCGAAAGCGGAACGCTGACGGTCGGCGTCAAGGCCGACTACAGGCCTTACGGCTATCTCGACACGGACGGCAATGTCGTCGGCATAGAGCCCGACCTGGCTCAGGACGCAGCTGACGTCCTCGGCGTCGACCTGGAACTCATCGAGGTCGTTGCCTCAAACCGGATGCAGTTTCTCGAGCAGGGCAGGATCGACGTCATGATCGCGACCATGACCGATACCATGGAGCGGCGCGGCGTGGTGGAGATCCTGAACCCTGACTACTATTCATCGGGGACCAATATCCTGGCACGCAAGTCGAGCGAGTTCTCGGATTGGTCGGATCTCGATGGTGCGCCGGTCTGTGGCGTGCAGGGCGCCTTCTACAACCGCAAGACCGAAGAGGAGTTCGGCGCCGATATCGTGGGGTTCACCGGCACCTCCGAGGCGCTCAACGCTCTGCAGCAGGGGCGCTGTGCCGCTTTCGTCTATGACGACAGCTTTCTGAATTCGCGCCTCCAGGAAGATGGCTGGGCCGACTACGAGATGCCCCTCGAAACCATTGATGACGCCCCTTGGGGCATGGCGGTCAAGACGGGCGAGGACGCGATGGCCGCCTTCATGTCGGGCATGATCGTGCACTGGCATACGACGGGACGCATCGTGGAGCTCGAAGAAGAGTACGGCATCCAGCCTGTGCCCTTCACCCGCAGGATGCATGAGCGCTATCGCGGCTACATCCCCGACTCCGGCAGCTGATCGTACGGTCGGCGGGCGTGATTGCGCGCCGACCTGATCTCACCACGCAAATCACGAGGCTTCCGTGTTGGAAATTTCCGAATGGTTCCGGGTGCTCGCCGAGACATCCGGGATCAACCTGACCATTGTCTACGATGCCTATGACCGCGAGCGGATGGTCCGTGGGTTTTTCAACACGATCCTTCTTTCGGGTATCTGCCTCGTGTTGTCGATTGTGATCGGCGTTGTGGGAGCATGGCTGCAGGGATCCTCGCTCAAATGGACGCGACGGATCGTCTCCGGGTATATCCAGCTTTTTCGCAACACGCCGCCGCTCGTGCAGATGTACTTCTTCTTTTTTGCCCTCGGCGCGCTGATGCCGCGCATGCAGAACGAGTGGGGGATTATGGAGCCGATCCTCTCCAATTGGCACTGGGCGATCATCTCGCTGTCATTTTTTGCGGGCGCTTTCAACGTGGAGATCTTTCGCTCGGGAATCGAGGCGGTGCCGAAGGCGACGGTAGAGGCTGCCAAGTCGCTGGGATACACGCGTCTGCAGGCGTATCGCCATGTGGTGCTGCCGCTGGCACTCCGGGTTTGCCTGCCCGCGCTCAACAACAATCTCGTCAACCTTGTGAAAACGACAACCCTCGCCTACGCAATTGCGGTGCCGGAGATGCTCTATGTCGCCAATCAGATCTGGTCAGACAGCCTCAACGTGCCGGAGATGATGACCTTTCTTCTCTTCGCCTATGTCGGGCTTCTCGCGCTTCTGGTCTGGGTGATGAACCGCTGGGAGCGGTCGCTGCGCCTGCCGGGATTCGGCTCATGAGCCGGACGCGCCTTGAGGGGACCACGGACTTACCGGTCCTTATGCCCGCCGCTGATCGTCTTGCGGCACGGGCGCAGGCCGAACGGCACCTTGGAGGTCCAGCGCTTCGACTGAGCCTCCTTCACGGATGCGCACTCGCTCTGTTGATTGCCGTTTGGGCCGGGGCGGTCTGGGCCCAGGACACGGTAGCGGGTGAGGTGCGGCCTGGCGTTTTCGCGGCCCTCTGGCAGTGGCTGCCAGTTCTGCTCGGTGGCTTCGTGTTCAACGTCGGCATTAGCATCATGGCGATGGGGATCGGCACGGTGACCGGCACGGCTCTGGGCATCCTGCAGGTGTCGAAAATCCGACCGCTGAGGAGTTCGAGCTGGCTCGTCACGCAGTTTTTCCGCAACGCACCATGGCTGGTCCTCCTCTTCTACTGCATGTTCCTGATGCCTTTCGAGTTCACGGTGCTCGGGGTCACCATTCCCTTCCCCGATTGGGTAAAAGCGGTTATCGGCCTCGCACTCCCGGTGATGGCAAACGTATCCGAGATTGTGCGGGGCGCGATCCAGTCAATACCCTCCGGGCAGTGGGAGGCAGCCCGTAGCCTCGCCTTCTCGCGCCGGCAGATCCTGTTCGAGATCATCCTGCCGCAATGCGTCAAGCGGATGCTACCTCCATGGATGAACCTTTACGCGATCCTGACCATGGCAACGGTGCTCGCATCGGTTGTCGGGGTCAGCGAGGTAATGACGCTGACACAGCGCGCGCTTGCAGCAGAAAGCCGGACCGACTTGCTGGTCCCTTTCTACGGTTTCGTGATGCTGCTTTTCTTCGTCTATTGCTACCCCATCGCCCGTTACACCCAGAAACTGGAGCTGCGCTATGCCGTCAAATAGTGAGACAAGAGCGACCGACACCGCATGCATTCCAGACCAGCCCATCGTGGCGATCCGCGACGTCCAGAAGAGTTTTGGCGACATTGAAGTGCTTAAAGGGATCAGCCTCGATGTGATGAAGGGTGATGTGATCTGCATTATTGGCGCCTCGGGATCGGGAAAATCTACGCTGCTGCGGTGCATCAATGCGCTCGTGCCAATCGATAAGGGGTCGATCAAGGTGGAGGGGCTGGAGGTCAATGACCCCAAGCTTGACGAGCTTGCGCTTCGCAAGAAGGTTGGAATGGTCTTTCAGCAGTTCAATCTGTTTCCCCATCGCACGGCGCTGCAAAACATCATGATGGCGCCGGTACAGGTGCTGAAACAGGACCGAGAGAAGGTGCGCGAACGCGCCTATCGCCTATTGAAAAAGGTTCGGCTCGAGGAGAAGGCCGAAGCGTACCCGGGTGAACTTTCGGGTGGACAGCAGCAGCGCGTTGCCATCGCCCGTTCTCTCGCAATGAACCCCGATGTCATGTTGTTCGATGAGGTAACCAGCGCTCTGGACCCCGAGACGGTCGGTGAGGTGCTGACCACGATCCGCGAGCTCGCTCAGGAAGGCATGACCTGCATGCTGGTCACCCACGAGATGGGCTTCGCACGCGAGATAGCAGACCACATGTATTTCACCGATAAGGGGGTGATCGTCGAGCACGGACCGCCGACGGAATTCTTCTCAAGCCCGCGCGATGAGCGAACCCGCGCCTTCCTCAGCCAGATCCTCTGAGCCCCTACTCTGCGGCCTCAATCTTGTACGCTTTGGCAGCCATGAAATGTTATTGGCAATCATCATGGTTCCGGAGCTCACTCCGGCTGCTCGCAGCCCCTGCGACAGAATGCGTCGCTTTATAGAAAAGTGGGTCTGCAGTCCTGCAATGACAGGTTTATCTGTCACTCTAAGTTGTACTCGAATTGGTTCTTAAACCTCGAGTGGAGCGCTTGCAGCGGCGTTGTTTACCGAACCGAAAAATCCGTTCCCGTCCTTCTGGGCTCCTCGTGCGATTGCAGCGCAGGGAACGGTCTGACCCTGCCGGCACCCTACCGTGTGCGCGTGGGGATGTCGGCGATTAAGAAGGAGTGATACGCATGGGACTGCCACAACGTGTTTTCTACCCTGTCCATGAAATAGCCACGCGCTGGGGATGCTCGGTGTCCGACGTCGCCGGCTGGGCCACGATGGGTCAGCTCAGGATTGTCACCGGCATTCCACCCGTCGAGTGTGGTGAATGGCGCGCAGGCGGGCTGGTTCAGGTCGAGCCGATGGACATTCTACCAATGTTCCGGTCCTGCGGAACAGGTCCGCGCGAGGTACGTCTGTACAGAGTTCGACCAATCGAATCCGATGAATGGCTTTACATCACCGCCCCTGCAGACGGCGTGCGTGTCTCGATCTGTAGCGCGACAATCTGGATGAGAAAGAGCGCGTCAATCTGGATGAGAATCCTTGCCCGCGACAGGTTGAGGATGGCGGGTTACTCTGTCGCGGGCAAGAGACTTTTTGCTGATGATTGTCGCGGCGCGTCAATCTTCTTTCGTGTCGGCCGATGGCGCCTTCCGAGGCGGACGCCCCGGGCCCTTGGCCTTTTCCGCAGCTTTCCGCCGGTAGCTTTCGACATTCATCTCGAAGATGGTCGCGTGATGAACAAGGCGGTCGACGGCGGCCAGGGTCATGGCCGGGTCCGGGAAGATCGTGTTCCATGCGCCGAAGGGTTGGTTGGCCGTGATCAGCATGGAGCGGCGTTCGTAGCGCGCGCTGATCAATTCGAACAGCACGCTGGTCTCTGCCTGATCCTTTGTGACGTAGGTGATGTCGTCGAGGACTAGCAGGTGGAACTTGTCGAGCTTTGCGATGGCTGCCTCAAGGACGAGATCGCGGCGCGCCTGCTGGAGCTTCTGGACCAGATCGGTGGTGCGGGTGAAAAGGACCCGATAACCGTTCTGGATGAGTGCCAGCCCGATCGCGGATCCCAGATGCGACTTTCCCACCCCCGGCGGGCCGAACAGCAGGATGTTGCTACCCTTTCCGATCCAGCTGTCGCCGGCGGTGATGGCACTGACATGGGCCCTGGACAGCATGGGGACGGCTGCGAAGTCGAAGGTCTCAAGGGTCTTTCCGGGCAACAATCGGGCCTGTGCGAGATGTCGCTCGATGCGGCGGCGATCGCGTTCGGCCAGTTCATGCTCCACCAGGGCGCTGAGCAGACGGGCGGCGGGCCAGCCTTCCTTGTCGGCCTGTTCTGCGAAGCGTGGCCAGAGCGCCTTGATGGCTGGCAGGCGCAATTCGTTCAGGGCGAGGGTAAGGCGGGCGGTATCGGTCTCGGACGACGTCATGCTGCAACCTCCTCGGCGCAGGCCGCACTGCCGACCAACCGGTCGTAGGATGACAGGTCGGCCAGCTGCACCTCGACCTCGGGCATCGCATCGGCCGGCGGGTTAAAGAGCGCGCGCAGGGCCGCCATGTCGGGCTGGCGTTTCTGACGAAGATCCTCTTCGAGCTGCGCGGCCAATTCGGCCTCGCATCCCCGATCATGGGCCAGCGCCAGAAGATCGACAGTCATGCGACACGCCGTCTTCTCATCAGTCTGTTCCAGCAGGACTGCGAACATGTCGCTGAACGCCCGGCGTGGGAACAGCTGGTCCCGGTAGACCAGCCCCATCAGCGCCATGGGTTTCTTGCGCAGGGAATGGATGACATGGTGATAATTGACCACGTGACCACGGCTGCCGCTGCTCGATGCCCGTCCGCGCGGCAGCGTCAGCAGGGCGCTACCTGTGATAAACCGCAATCATCAGTACTTCGGACTGCAAACATCGGCCGTTTATCGACCAGATTGTTCGCGACTATCGGGCCCGCTTCGACCGGATTATTTGCGAACGCAACCACATTATTCGCGACTGGGCTGCAAACATCGGGCTCCGGCCACTTTACATGAGAACGGCCTTGGTAGCTGAGATGTAAGGCTCGCCGACAGGTAAGTCGGCGAGTATCTTCACGCTTTTCCGCGGCGCGCGCACCAGCCCGAAGTCATTGCAGACATGCCCGCGACGCCGATCAGGATGGCTATCAGGAGGACATAGCTGCCACAGTGGTCGAGCGTGGACATGGTGATTGCGGCGGCGATGGGTCTGATGCGCGGTCAAAGGTTTGCTTTCCAGCGCCACAATATTCCACTATAGTGGATATTCCATCATATAAGAATCATTCTTGGAAAGGTGTTGGATATGCTGGAGGCAGACAGCAACCGGTCATGGAGCGTCGGGCAGAACGTAGCGACTATCCGACGCCGCCGGGGTTTGACGCTTGAGGGGCTCTCGGAACTCAGTTTGGTCAGCCGCGCATCAATCTCTGCTCTTGAAAACGGAGCCGACAATCCGCGCGTCCAGACGCTCTGGAACCTCGCGGACGCACTTGGGGTGAATTTCGGCACTCTGATCGGTGACAACGAGGGCGAGCGTGTCTTGGACGGCGATGGTGCCAGCGTGCAGCTCATCGACCGGCAAACGACTCCGAAGATTGTCGAGGCTTACCTGTTCGAGTTGCCCGCCGGGATAGCCCGTAACGCCCGATCTCATGTTGCAGGTGTACAGGAGCACGTGGTCGTTCTTACCGGAGAACTTCTGACGGGGCCGTCGGACGGTCCCAGCTTGCTGACACCTGGACAATCCGTCTCGTTCGCGGCGGATGTGCCGCATATTTATTCGGCCGGGCGCGCCAGCACGCGCGCCATCGTAACTGTGGTGTATCCACGTCTGGACGACGGGACACGGCCCGACCAGGAGCTGAACTGGCCCCGGAGCAAGGCCGATTGGGAGGCGATCGTGTCGCTGATGGCCCGCGCCACGATCGAGGTGCAGAACGGGCTCAGGGTAAATACCAAGACGTTTAATCTTCCGGCGCAGATCAGCCCCGAAAAAGCAGCGAGTGACCTTCGGAAAAAGATCGCGGCCGTTCCGTCGAGCCCGGCCGTTCGCCGCTTCGTTATCGCCGACAACGCTCCCGGAATTCTCTCGATCTACCGGACACCGCAGATGACAGGCCTTCCCCCGACCGCCGGACCCTTGGAAGGAAAGATAACAAAGCGATGCCTTGAACTCGCTGGCCTCGCTACTGCGCGTCGCGGGACGTACGATTTGGATCGGGTCCATCGCATTGTCGGCGAAACCTCGTCCTTGACGGAATCCGCCTTGGCGGCGGAAATCCTGACACGAAATGGAATGCCGACCGTCCCGCTCGGTGTTGGCACGATCGAACACTCCCGAGAAGTCGGTGATGCTGATGCCGAGCGCCTTTTCGAAGCTCGGATCGACGTCGATGCCTACGAGGCCTACGAACTCGTCCACCCCGCCTATGCTCGCCAGACGCTCGCGCTTGCGTGTTATCTGCCTGTGACAAAAGGATTGAGGATTCTCGATGTCGGAACGGGTCCAGGTCTCCCCCTGGCCATGCTTCGAGAACTCCGCCCGGACATGCAGGCGGTGGCCGTAGACCCGAGCCAAGTGGCGGTCCAGCATCTGACGCGGCGGTTCGCCGAGGACCCCGCCGTCGAGATCCGGCAGGCCTCCATCACAGAACTTGAGCGAGGCAATGATGGCTTCGAGGCTGCCGTGTCGATTGGTGCGTCTCACCACTTGGACACGTCCGCCTTTCTAGCTGCTATCCGGGAGCAGGTAAGGCATGGCGGTCGTGTCCTGATCGCCGACGAGATGGTTTCCGCATTCTCAAACCGCGAAGAGCGTGAAGCCGCCCTAATTCGCCATCACTTGTGGTATATATTGGACACACTGGTGGAGTTGCCGAAGGGAGCCCACAAGGGCGACATCCAGCTCGCGCAGCGCTTGGCCCAAGTGCTTCCTGGGACGATGGGAATGGCCCATTCCGACCGAAGCAAGGCAGCTCGGCGTACGATCCGAGACCTCTTCGAGGAGGTCATGGCGATCGAGCGGCCAATGCAGCCCTCACACCCGCTGGCAGTGTTCTCTCGCTTCCACCTTCTGGAACTCCAGGCGCTCATTGCGGGGTTCGACTACGAGGTCGAGCAGAAGACGTCTCCGCCACGGTTCAAAGCGCTCGCCCGGACGAATGGTTTTGAAATTGCGAACCACCACCGGATCTATGCCACCGACGGCGACAGCTTTGAGGATGCCGGGACGCACCTTCTGGTCATGGAGGCCCTATGACGGCCGATCTCGGTCTGCGCGCAGGAATGCGCGCTGCGATGCCCATCGCGGCCGCTTACCTGCCGGTGGCCTTCGCTCTCGGGGCGGCGTCCTCGCAGTTGGGTTTTTCTATCTTTGGAAGCGCGCTCTGGTCCGCGATCATGTTCTCGGGGGCAAATCAGGCACTCCTCCTCAGCGGGCTCGCCTCGGAGGTTCCGTTCGTCATCCTGGCGCTCTTGGCTATCGCGGCGAGCCTCAGACATGCCCTCTACGGAGCGGCTCTCGTAGGACGGCTTGATGCTTCGTCTGCAGGCCGTGCCACGTTTGCATATGGCCTGACGGACGAGGTATTCGCCACGACCCTGACGGCATACGAAGCCCGTGATCGCGCTTTGCCCTCCAGGTGGCTCGTGGGACTAGCCGTTTCGGCACTCGGGATTTGGATCATCGGGACCGCACTCGGAAGCGCGGTCGGCGATGTGCTTCAGGCCCGCGCGCCCGGCATCAGCGCGGCGCTCGACTTCGCTCTTCCCGCACTCTTCGTGGGACTGGTCTGGTCCACGGCGAGTCGGTCGGTGCTTGGGCGGATGCTGCTCTCCGGGACGCTCTCGGCATTCATGATTTTTTTGGGACGCCCCGAACTCGCGATCCCTGCGGGGGCTCTGCCCGCTCTAATCCCTGATCGGAAAACCGAATGACCGCCCTCTGGATCACCATCACGGTCATCGGTGTTGCGACCTACGCCACCCGTGTCGTGCCATTGTTCTGGCTTCGGCCGAACGGCCAGGAGAGGCCGCGGTCGTCGTGGCTCGACCGCTTGGGCCCGTGTTTGCTGTCAGCTATGGCGATCGCGGTCATCCTACCCACGTTCGCCCATGCAGAGGGGTCGTTGGAGTTTCTAGCCGCCACAGGCGGGTTGATCGCTGCGGGTGGCTCCATGTGGTTTCGGCGGGATCCGGGCCTCGCCACCCTCGTCGGCATGATTGCTTTCTATGTCGTATCACCCTGATCGACATCGAATGAAAACAGAAGTGTCTGGCAAACCCTCGTTTCCCGGATGCACGGGGCCCGGCGGAAGGCTGCCTTGAAATAGCAACGAAGTTCTTTCCGCTTACCCTGTCCGGAAATCTGTGTATATCTATAATCATCTACCACGGCTTTCCGGACGTTACTCGATGCTCATCGGCTATGCGCGCGTCTCGACCGACGACCAGACGCTCGATCTGCAACGCGACGCGCTGAGCGCGGCCGGCTGCGAGAAACTGTTCGAGGACAAGGCATCCGGCGCCAAGGCGGACAGGCCGGGCCTCAAGCGCGCGCTGGACCATCTTCGGGCGGGCGACACGCTGGTGGTTTGGCGGCTCGACCGCCTCGGTCGGTCGCTGAAGGACCTGATCCTTCGGGCCGAGGAGCTGAAGGACCATGGCGTCGGGCTGCGGTCTCTCCAGGAGGCGATCGACACGACATCAAGCGGAGGGCAGCTCGTCTTCCATCTCTTCGGCGCGCTCGCCGAATTCGAACGCACGCTGATCCGCGAGCGCACCCAGGCCGGTCTTGCCGCCGCACGCGCGCGAGGCCGCAAGGGCGGGCGGCGCAAGTTGCTCGACCCGCGCAAGCGCGCTCATGCGGTCGATCTCTACAAGTCGCGCAAGCACACCGCGAATGAGGTCTGCGATCTGATGGGGATCAGCCGCGCCACCCTCTACGCCTATATCGAGGAATTCTCCGATGGGCCGTAAGGGGCGGATCCCCGCGGAAACCTTGCTGGCTCTGCGCACCCGGCTCGGGAAACTGCCGGCGCGCGATCCCCAGCGGCGGGCAGAGATCGCGCGCGTCGCGGAGGTGTTCGGCGTCAGCGCCGCCACGATATATCGGTCCTTGCAGGAGTTGCACCGCCCGAAGGCGCTGCGCCGGGCGGATCGTGGGCAACCGCGCGCGATCCCCGCCGCCGACATGACGCGGTTCTGCGAGATCATCGCCGCATTGAAGATCAGAACGCGGAACGGCCAGGGACGGCATCTCTCGACGAACCGCGCCATCGAGCTCCTCGAGGAGTTCGGCGTCGAGACACCGGACGGCCATGTCCAGGCCGCGCCCGGTTCCCTGCGACCGACGACCGTGAACCGCTGGCTGCGCGCCTGGGGTCTCGATCACACCCGCATATCCCGCGCCCCCGCCGCCGTCCGGTTCGAGGCCCGGCACGCGAACGCGTGCTGGCAGTTCGACATGAGCCCGTCCGACCTCAAGAAGATCGACCGGCCGGACTGGATCGAGCCGGGACGCGGGCAGCCGACCCTGATGCTGTTCAGCGTCGTCGACGACCGCAGCGGGGCGGCCTATCAGGAATACCGCTGCGTCTACGGTGAAGATGCCGAAAGCGCGCTGCGCTTCCTCTTCAACGCGATGGCGCCGAAAGACGATAGCCCGCTGCGGGGTATCCCGGCGATGCTCTATCTCGACAACGGCCCGGTCGCCCGCAGCCTCGTGTTCCAGACGATGATGGAGCGGCTCGGGATCGACTGGCGCACCCACATGCCGGCCGGGACCGACGGCAACCGCACGACGGCGCGCGCCAAGGGCAAGGTCGAGCGGCCGTTCCGGACCGTGAAAGAGGCACACGAGACGCTCTATCATTTTCACAAGCCGGAGACGGAGGCCGAGGCGAATGCCTGGCTGCACAACTTCATCGACCGTTACAACGACAAGCCCCACCGGCGCGAACCGCACAGCCGGATCGAGGACTGGCTAGCAAACCTGCCGGAGACCGGCCTGCGCGAGATCTGTTCCTGGGAACGCTACACGGCCTTTGCGCGCGAGCCGGAGCGCCGCAAGGTCGGGGCGGATGCACGGGTCGCGGTCGGCGGCGCGCATTACGAGGTCGACACCGATCTCGCCGGTGAGGACGTGCTGCTCTGGTGGGGCCTTTTCGACACCGACCTCTTCGTCGAGTGGAACAACCGGCGGTTCGGCCCCTACCGTCCGTCCGGCGGACCGATCCCGCTTCATCGGTATCGCAAGCCCGGCAAGTCGGCCCGCGAGAAGCGTGCCGAGACGGTCGCGGAACTGGCCGAGGCGATCAGCCTGCCCCGCGCGGCCGTCGCCGGGATCGGGCAGCCCGATCATGTCGCCGAGATCGTTCCGCTCAGGTCCGTGCGCTTCGAGGACCCGGATCCTTGGGGCGAGATCGCCTTTACCAGCGCCCTCGCGGCGCGTCGGGCAATCTCCGACCAGCTCCGCCGACCGCTCGGCGAGCTGCATGGGAATGACCTTGCCTTCGTCTCCGAGTTGCTCGGCCGCACGCTCGACAAGGCCGAAATCCGGACCGCCATCCGGGACCGTTTCAGCAAACGACCGGAGGAATAACAGTCATGTTGACGAGCAGGATCCGCGACCAGTTCCATATCGCGAAGGACTGGCGCGAGGCCGGTCACTTCGAGACCGCGCGGATGAAACAGATCGGATCGGACATCCGGGCGGCGGTCATGGCCGGGCGACTGATCGCGGTCTCCGGACCAGTCGGCGCGGGCAAGACCGTCGCGGTCAACCGGCTGAAGACCCAGATGGCCAAAGAGGGCAAGGTGATCGTCGTGCGCAGCCTGTCGATCGAACACCAACGGATCACGTTGCCTGGTCTCATCACGGCGCTGTTTCTCGACATCTCGGGCGATCCCGGTCTCGTCGTTCCGACGCGGCCGGAGCGTCGGGAGCGGTTGCTTCAGGATCTGATCCGCGCCGAGAGGAAGCCGGTCGCGCTCTTCATCGACGAAGCTCATGACTTGCATGGCCAGACGCTGAACGGGTTGAAACGGCTCATGGAGATGATCGACGAGGGCGGCGGCACACTCGCCGTTGTCCTGGTCGGACACCCGCGTCTCCACAACAACCTGCGTCGCCCGACGATGGAGGAGATCGGCCATCGCACGGCGAAGATCGAGTTCGGGGGCCTCGGCGACGAAGGCGTCGCCTTCATCGACTGGCTGCTGAAGGCTTGCCTGGCGGACGGGACGAAACCGAACGACGTCATTACCGCCGACGCCCGGGCCTTCCTGGCAGAGACGCTGACGACACCGCTCCAGATCGTCGAACATCTGAACCGCGCCTTCACCGACGCCTTCCGCATGGGCGCGGACACGGTGACGCGTGAGATCGTCGAGGATACCATCTCCGCCGGCTTCGACGATCTCGACGCGCGCCTGACCCGGATCGGCTATCCGCCGAAGGCGCTTGCCGACCAGTTCGACACCCGCCTGCCGGAGATACGTCGGTTCCTGGGCGGCAAGCTCGACGCAGAGCGGACCGAGGAAATCACGACCATGATGCGCCGGGCGGGCCTGCCGATCTGACCTTCAGGGTCATTCTCGCGTAATGTGGTTCGAGCGCGATGTTTGCAGCCCAGTCGCACGAAGTGTGGTTTCGTTCGCAGATAATGTGGTCAGGACACCCACGATAGTCGCAGGTAATCTGGTCGAGAAACGACCGATGTTTGCAGTTCAGAGCGCGGATGATCGCAGTTCGTTACACCTATAACCGCACCGTGCCCACCGAGGACCGGCGCGAGGGTGTGCTGGCCTTCAACGAAAAACGCGATCCGGTTTTCAAGGGGCACTAGCCGTGGGCGATCCGGCGGCATTTTTCGGTGCGGTCCACGTCGATGATGCCCTCGTCCCGAATCCCGGCGTCCCGGAGGCAATCCGCTTGCACCCGCCATCAGACGGGCGACGAGGTGTGCCGGGCGACCCAGGTAATCGGGTCGACCTCATCCCCGGGATCATTGCCGGCCGCTGACGGAAAACCCGCGCTGGCGCGCGGATGGCGCAGCGGGCTGATTTGTCCGTCCATGAGGACAGTGGCGGCTATCCCCGGATGTCAAGCCATGACCCAATGGCCCGCGGTCACCCGGCAGCGTCCAGACCACCCCGATCGGACTTGAGGCTGCCATTGTTGCAAAATTGCGGCCAGAGACGTGAGTGCCCCTTACCCCTTTGACGTCATGTCACGCGGACGCTTTCGGCGGTGCCGGGGGCCGAAACGCGGCCCATGAGGGCGATGCGGATGTGGATTTTTGCGGTTTGGCGGTCGGGGTTTCTTGCCGTGATGCGACCCCCGAAGGGGCCCAAAGTATCTGCTGGCGCGTAGGGTTTCGATGCGGGCACGGGCCGCACCGCTACCTCTGGCTCGTCACTCAGCTGCTTTCGCACACAGCCCCGGGCAGCCTCGCTCGACATCGCGAGGAACGCGGCCGGTGTGGTGCTTTGGTGGGCTTGCCGATCGACGCCGAGCCTTTTGGTGAGACCGTTCATGTCAGTGGACGCGTTCCAACGGGATACGAATATCCCTTTGCTTGTCGCTTGGTTCGCGCCGACGGTGAGGATGTGCTGTCGGGGCAGCGACGGCAAGTGGCCGAGTAGCCGAACCTACCCACGCAGGGTCGTGCAGCCAGAACCGCATCGCGTTTTCAAGATCCGCGTGCCCCGTCGTCGGCCGCGCGCCGTCACGGGGCTAGCCCCGTATGCGACATACAGTCTCTAAGGCTTTTCGGGATGGAACCCCTCCGTGCCAATACGAGTGAGACAATTGAGTGGCTGAAGTTTACACTTGAGGGCGCAGGAGAACGAACCCATGGTTATGCCTTCACAGACACCACTTTCGCCGGATGCTGGATCTGACCCTGTTTTGTCCACGACATTGCCCGCCCGCGTTGTTTCAGCACCAGTGGTCCCCACGGCCGAACTAACGAGCACGCCGAAGCGGCGCAGCTTCACAGCCAAATACAAACTGCGCATTCTGGATGAGACGGACCAAGCGGCAGACACTGGCGGGGTTTCCGCCATTCTACGGCGGGAGGGGCTTTATTCCTCTGCACTGACCGATTGGCGCCGCGCGCGGGCGGCCGGCACATTGGGTGCATTGCAGCCACGTCACCGTGGCCCACAAAAGGCACCTGCCAATCCATTGCAAGCTGAGCTGGCAAAGGCCAACCGTGAGGTCGCAGCGTTGCGGCGCCGTCTGGATCAGGCGGAAGCCATCATCACCATCCAAAAAAAAGTGGCGGCACTTCTGGACGAGATGGAGCAGACGCAAGAGCGCGGCGGCAAATCATGATGGCCACCGCGATTGCTTTGCCCGCAGGCAGCGGCTTGACCTCAGCCGTTTGCTCCGCGCTTTCTTTGTCCCGCGCAAGCGTTCTTCGGCACCGCGCGGCGCTGACGGACCCGCCATGTGTGCGAAAGCCGCGCCCGCTTTCAGCGCGGGCTTTGCCGCAACGTGAACGGGACCAGGTGCTCCAGCATCTACGCGAGCCCCGTTTTGCGGATCAGACGCCCACCGAAGTCTTTGCCACCTTGCTGGATGAAGGGACCTATCTGTGTTCGATCCGCACAATGTACAGGCTATTGGCGGCGCAGGGCGAAGTGGCCGAACGCCGCCGACAGCGCACACACCCCGTCTATGCGAAACCGGAACTTCTGGCGAGCGCGCCCAATCAGGTCTGGTCTTGGGACATCACAAAACTGATGGGCCCGGTGAAATGGTCCTACTTCTATCTCTATGTCATCCTCGACATCTTCAGCCGCCGAGTGGTTGGCTGGCGCATCGAGCACGCGGAAAGCGCCGCCCAGTTCAAGGAACTGTTCATCGACGCGATGGAGAAACATGCCGTGCCGCGCGATCAACTGACACTGCACGCCGACCGCGGCGGACCGATGAAAGCCAAGACAACGGCGTTGATGCTGGTCGATCTGGGCGTGCTCAAGTCGCACAGTCGACCGCACACATCAAACGATAACCCGTTCTCGGAAGCCCACTTCAAAACCCTGAAATATCAACCCGAATTTCCGAGAAACTTCGAAACCATCGAGCAGGCCCGCGCATTCTGCCGCCGTTTCTTCGCATGGTACAATCAAGACCACCATCACGCAGGGATCGGACTGATGACCCCCGACCAAATCCATTTCGGACAGGCCGAAACAGTCTATGCTGCGCGACAGTCAACTCTCAATGCCGCGTTCCTAAGCACGCCCGAACGCTTCGTCCGCAAGCCGCCAAAACCGCCTCAGATCCCGACAGCCGTCTGGATCAATCCACCAAAGCCAATCGAACAAAACCAAGTCTAAAGCCCAAAAGCCACTGTCTCAAAATCGTTGACACGTTCCGAACCCAAGGTTATGTCCACTTCCGCGTACACCAAGGTATGCACAAGGAGCAAAATCATGGAAAACATCTCGGTGGGGCAATACGACCTCATTTACAATGCTTTCTCGTTTGCGTTCGCGACGCTTGCTGCGGCAACAATCTTTTTCTGGTTGGGACGCAGTCAGGTCGCTCCGCAATACAGAACGGCAATGACCATCACCGGTCTTGTCACGTTCATCGCCGCTTACCACTACTTTCGGATCTTCGAAAGCTGGGAGGCCGCGTTTGACGTGACCGAAGGTACGGTCGCGACAACGGGCTATGCCTTCAATCAGGCATACCGCTATGTCGACTGGCTGTTGACGGTGCCGCTGCTGCTGGTCGAGCTGATCCTCGTCATGGGGCTCAGCCGGTCGGAAACCGTGTCGCGTGCCACGCGCCTCGGTCTGTTGGCGGCGCTGATGATCGCCCTCGGATATCCGGGCGAGATCGCCGAGACCGCAGGCGCGCGCTGGTTCTGGGGCATCGCGTCGATGATCCCGTTCCTGTGGATCGTCTACGAGCTGTTCGTCGGGCTGTCCAAGTCGATCGACGATCAGCCGGAAGAGGCACGTGGCCTGATCAGCGGTGCACGTTACCTCGTGATAGCCAGCTGGGCGTTCTATCCAGTCGTCTACTTCGCCGGGGCTGTCGGCCTTGAGGGGGCGACGGCGACCACGGTGATCGAGGTCGGCTACACGGTGGCGGACATCACGGCCAAGGCGGTGTTCGGTGTGCTGATCTTCATGATCGCACAGCGCAAGAGCATCTCCTACTTCGAAAGCCAGAAAGCGTCGGCACAACCGGCCGAGTAAGGTCGTCGCTGCCCGCCCTCTCGCGGGCAGCGATACCATCCCATTTCGGAATTTTCAAAAGAGGTGCGTGGTGTCAGTGCAATGGAACGTCGACGGCATGGCGGTCGAGGAGTCGATGCGCGCCCTTCTTGGGGGTGGATCGGTCGGTTCGGTTGCCACTTACCACGTCGCCACCGGGGGCGCCCGAACCCGTGCGACGCTCGCATTGGATGCCGCCGCGGTGCTCGGTCTCGATAGCGCGGTGGCACGCGCCTGCGCCTGCGCGGCGGAGCTCTTGCACAACGCCTCGCTCGTGCATGACGACTTGCAGGAACGCGATCCCCTACGGCGCGGTGGGCCAGCGGTCTGGCACGCCCATGGCGAAGCCGCCGCGATCTCGGCGGGCGATCTGATGATATCCGCCGCCTATGCCAGCCTGGGCCGTCATCCCGACCCCGCCCGCGCCATAATGTTGCTGCACGAGGCCGTGGCCGAGACGGCCCGCGGTCAGACGATGGATCTGGCTGCGCGCGTCCCTTCTGTCGCGGCGTATCGAGACCTTGTCGCCGCAAAGACCGGCCCGCTTCTGGCGCTGCCGGTGCAGCTTGCGCTTTGTGCGGCGGGCCTGCCTGACACTGGGGACGCTGCACGGGTAGGGCGCGGACTGGCGATCGCCTATCAGATACTGGACGACCTGCACGATCTCGACGCGGATCAGGCCGCGAACCGGGTCAATATCTGCACGATCCTCACATCCGGGGACATGACACCGGCCGAGGCCCGAGATGCCGCGCGACGTTCAGCCCAGGACGCGCTGACCGGGGCGCGTCGGCTGGCATGTGACCTGCCGCACGGCGCCGGATCGGCCTTTCACACCCTTGCCGACCGTCTGGACGGCACCTTGACGGAGTATTCCAATGCCGCGTGATACCTCGATCGATTGTCAGCCCCGCGCGATTGTCGCCGGGGCCGGATTTGGCGGAATCGCCGCAGCACTGCGGCTGAAGGCGCGCGGCTATGACGTGCATCTCATCGACCGCTGCGCGCGGCTTGGTGGACGCGGGCAAGTGTTCGAGCATGAGGGGTTTCGCCACGATGCCGGCCCCACGGTGCTGACCGCGCCACATCTCTTCGAGGAGTTGTTCACGCTCTTCGGCAAACGCCTCGAGGATTACATCGACCTGGTCGAGCCCGACCCGTGGTACCGCTTTCATTTCCACGATGGCGAGACCTTCGACTACGGCCCGACCGAGGCCGCGACCCAAGCAGAAATCGCGCGCTTGTCGCCTCGGGATGTCGATGGCTATCGCCGCCTTGGGGCATGGTCCAAGAAGATCTACGATATCGGGTTCCAGCGCCTGTCGACCACGCCGTTCCATTCGCTGGGGTTCATGCTGCGACAGATCCCGCATCTTGTGCGCCTGCGGTCCCATGAAAGCGTGTGGTCGATGGTCAGCCGGTTCATCAAGGATGACCGGCTGCGCCGCGCCTTCTCGATCCAGCCGTTGCTGGTGGGCGGCAACCCGTTCGACACGACCGCGATCTACGGTATGATCAACCATCTGGAGCGCACGCACGGCATCTGGTTCTGCAAGGGCGGTACCGGCGCGCTGGTCGACGCGCTGGAGCGGCTGATGCAGGAAGAGGGGATCACCATCAGCCTTGGTACGACGGTGTCGCGCATCCGGCTCGACGGGGCGCGCGCGACCGGGGTCGTGCTGGACAACGGGCTGGACCTTTCGGCCGATGTCGTGGTGTCGAACATGGACCCGGTGCATGTCTACCGCGAGATGCTGCCCGCCGAGGTGCAATCGCCCGTCGCGAAACTGCGCACGAAAAGCGGGCGTTTGTCGATGGGCCTTTACGTGCTGTTCTTCGGGGCAAACCGGACATGGCCGGACGTGGCGCATCACACCGTCTGGTTCGGCGAACGCTACAAGGAATTGCTGAGCGATATCTTCCACCGCAAGGTACTGGCCGAGGATTTCTCGCTTTACGTGCACCGTCCCACCGCAACCGATCCCAGCTTTGCGCCCGAGGGCAAGGACAGCTTTTACGTGCTGTGCCCGGTGCCCAACCTTGCCGGTGGGCAGGACTGGGCGGTCGAGGGTCCGAAGCTGCGCGACCGGATCGTCGCGGCACTTGATGCCTCGATGCTGCCGGGTCTGTCAGAGGCCATCACTGCCGAATTCGCCATGACGCCCGAGGATTTCAAATCCGACTACCTGTCGGTGGACGGGGCGGGGTTCTCGCTCTCGCCGTTCTTTTCGCAATCGGCGTGGTTTCGATTCCACAACCGGGCCGAGGGGGTCGAGGGCCTGTATTTCGTCGGCGCGGGCACGCATCCCGGCGCGGGTCTGCCGGGCGTGGTGTCCTCGGCGAAGGTGCTGGACACGGTCGTGCCGGCCCCGGCGGTGGTTCCATGATAAAAGACATGACACCCGAAACGATCCTGTCACGCCATGCCCGCAGCTTCGCGCCCGCCGCACGGCTGTTGCCGCCCGAGGATCACGCGCGAATCGCGCGGCTCTACGCGCTGTGTCGCACCGTGGACGATCTGGCCGATACCGAGGGCGGGCCGCGGGTGCAGGCCCGGCTGACCGCGCTGGGTGCCGCCTTGCGTGGCACGGGCGGCGCCGATCCGCTGGCGATCGAGGCGCGCGCGCTGTTTGACGCGGCCCCGGAAGGTCTGGCGAGCTTTGCCACGCTGGTCGAGACCGTTGCGGGCGATACCGGCGCCACCCGCCTTGCCGACGAGGCCGCGCTCGACCGCTACTGCATGGGGGTGGCGGGCACCGTCGGCGTGATGGTCTGCGCGCTTTTTGATATTCCCGCCCGTTGGCATGGGCCCGCGTCCGATCTGGGCAAGGCGATGCAGCTGACCAATATCTGCCGCGACGTGGGCGAAGATGCGGCGGTGGGGCGGCGGTACCTGCCTCGCACGCTCTGCCCGCATGCGCCCGATGCGATCCTTGCCGCGGCGCCCGACACACGGCACGATGTCGCGGTTGCCGTGGCGGTGCTGCTGGCGCGGGCCGACACGCTGTACGCCTCGGGGTGCGCCGGTCTGCCCGCGCTGCCGCTGCGCCTGCGGCTTGCGGTGGCCGCCGCCGCGTCGATGTATGCCGGCATCGGAGCAGAACTGCGTGCGCGGTCCTACGATCCGCTGACAGGCCGGGTGGTCGTGCCGAAGTGGCGCAAGCTGCTGCTGGCAGCCCATGGCGTGACCGCGCATGTCCGGCCCGGACGCGCCGCCAACACGGGGCGCCATCATGCCGCATCCTGACGTCGATATCGCGATCCTCGGCGGGGGCTGCGCCGGGCTGAGCGTTGCCACCCGGCTGGCCGCGGCGGGGCGCAGCCTGCAGGTGATCGAGCCGCGCGCGCACTACACCGATGACCGCGCCTGGAGCTTCTGGCGCACCGCCCCGGACCCGTTCGAGGATTGCGTGCGCGCGTCCTGGGCGCATTGGGATGTCGGCGGACCGGGTGGCATCGTGGGGCGCACGTCACCGCATCTGCGTTATCAAAGCGTGGCCGCCGGGCCGTTCTATGACCGGGCGCAATCGGTGATCGACGACAGCCCGCTGGCCGCTCTGACGCTCGGGGTGGGTGCGTCGGACCCGCGCCGAACGGAAGATGGCTGGCAGATCGAGACTGACGCCGGCGCGCTGTGCGCCAATCACGTGATCGACACGCGCACGCCGCAAAGAATTCCGACCTACGGGCAGTTCTTCCTGGGCCGCGAGATCCGCACAGAGCGCGCGGTCTTCGACCCCGACCGCGTGCAACTGATGCAGTTTCGCCCCGCCCGCAGCCGCGGTGTCGATTTCGTCTACATCCTGCCCTTCGCCCCGGACCGCGCGCTGGTCGAGGTTACATCCTTCGCCCCCGCCTCGCCCGACCGGGCCGTGTTCGAGGACTGGCTGCAAGCCGAGATTGCCGGGCTGGCACCCGGCGCGACGGAGGTCCTGCGCGAAGAGACCGGCGCCCTGCCGATGGAGGTCGGCTATGGCGAGCCACTCGACGATGGCGTGATCCGCATGGGCCTTGGGGGCGGGGCGGCGCGCCCGTCAACGGGCTATGCCTTTACCCGTATCCAGGCGCAGGCTGATCGTGTCGCGGCGGCGCTGCGGCGCGGCACCCACCCGCAGATGCGCCTGGACGGGCCGGGCACAAGGTTCATGGACCGGGTGTTCCTGCAGGTCCTGCAGACGATGCCAGAGCGTGGGCCGGCGCTGTTCGAGGCGCTGTTTCGCAACGCGGCCCCGGACCGGCTGGAGCGGTTCCTGTCGGGATCGGTGCATCCGGTGGACAGGCTCGCGGTGATGACGTCGCTGCCGACCCTGCCTTTTCTGCGCGCGGCACTGGTTCCGGCATGACGGCCACCCCGCTATGGCAGACGGTGCTTTTCGGCTGCTGCGCGGGACTGGCGGTGGTATGGTACATGTTCGCCCAGCCCGGACTTGTTGCGCAGCTTCTGCTTCTGGCACCGCTTGTCGCCATTCTGGGCCTGCCGCATGGCGCGCTTGACCTGCCGATCGCCGAGGCGCTCTGGCCGCTTCACGGATGGCGCGGCAAGCTGCGTTTCATGTCGGTGTATCTGGGGCTGGCCTCCGTCGTGATCGTGCTTTGGATCCTCGTGCCCGGAATTGCCCTGGCCGTCTTTCTGGCCTACTCGGTGCTGCACTTTTCCGACGACTGGTCTCAAGCTGCACCGCCACTGCGCTGGACGGGAGGGGTCGCGACAATCGGCGCCCCAGCATTGGTGCATCCCGAAGAGGTGGCCATGCTCTTTGCCTATCTCGCGCCGCCGGCCGCGGCCGGCGTCATCGCGAATGCAGCGGCAATGGCCGGTGCTCTCGGATTGTTCTTGTTTGCCGTGACATGCCTATTCCGGCCAGAGGCGCGGGGCCGGGCGACGACGGAACAGGCAATCTTGTGGGGGCTCGCGGCTTTGCTCCCACCCCTCATGTTTTTCACGATATATTTCTGCGGTCTGCACTCAATTCGGCATTTCAGCACAACGATCCTTTTTGTCCCGCGTGCAAAACGCGCCCTTGCCATCGCGGCGCTTCTTTCCGGGATTGTTACCCTCGCAGCCGCTGGTTATCTGCATGGCCGGACTGTCGAGGCTCCGGATGGGCTAGCAAGGTATCTCGTTCAAACAGTTTTCATCGGGCTGGCCGCGCTTACCGTGCCACACATGATACTGGTAGAAGGGTTTAGCAATCTCAAGAAAAGGCGGTCACCCGCTTTGCAACCGAATATTCATTAGCTCGTTTTTTGCACATTGCGCATGTCTCGCCCCTCGACCCGATAGCTGAACCGTCCCGGGTTTTCGAGAGGCTTTTCTGTTCGAAACCTACGCGGCGTTTTCAAGGGTGTGATCTACTCCCCATCGGTTGGACAGGATCTGGCGTAAATTAAGCTACTCTCTGCACCTGCTGATCAAGGTTGGTTGTTTCATTTCTCAGCCAGTAGACCACGGCGGGTGGTCTGCCGCCAAGGGCTGAGTGTGGGCGTTGGTGATTGTAGAAGGTCATCCATTTTCGGATGCCTGCCCTTGCCTCCGAGCCGGTTTCCCAAGCATGCAGGTAGACGCATTCGTATTTCAGCGTCCGCCACAGCCGCTCGATGAAGATTTTGTCGAGATCAAGAGGGACCGTCGCGCCAGTGGCGCGGCGAAAGCCCGATGAATGGCCTTTCTCATCCATGGAGATACGCACGCCGGTCCGGCGCAAACGGTCCGTCCAGGCAAAGGACGTGAACTGAGATCCTTGGTCGGTATTCATGATCTCGGGCAGGCCGAACTTGTGGATTGAAGCGCCCCGGGTCTGTCGGAGACCGTCAACTTAAGTAAGGATGACGGTTATGACAAAAAGCAAAATGGCAAATCGCTACTCGCCTGAGGTCCGCGCGCGTGCGGTCCGGATGGTGTTCGAGCATCAAGGCTCCTATGAGACGCAGGCGGGCGCGATTGCGGCCATTGCACCGAAGATCGGCTGTATTCCCCAGACCTTGCGGGAATGGGTCAAGCAGGCCGAAAAGGACAGCGGCATGCGCGACGGCGTGACCTCCGAAGAACGGGATCGGATCAAGGCACTGGAACGTGAGGTTCGCGAGTTGCGCCAGGCGAACGAGATCCTGCGCAAGGCGTCAGCTTATTTTGCGCAGGCGGAACTCGACCGCCCACTCAAGCGATGATCGCCTTCATTGAGGATCAGCGCGTTGTCTACGGCGTCGAGTCGATCTGCAGGGTTCTGCCGATCGCGCCGTCGATATACTACCATCAGCTTGCATGCCGCGCTGATCCTTCCAAAGCGTCGCTGCGCCGTCAGCGCGACACAGAGCGGCGGACAACTACGCTGACATAGGGGGTCCATGACGTCGTGCAAAGAGGTGCCCCGATGGCGCGCCGCGGCAATTTCAGCCACCCGGTAAAGTTGCTGAACCTCGTAGAAGACATGTCCAGTGGTCTTCAACCATCAGCTGAAAAGCCAAGGAGGGCTTTTGATCTCAATGGCGCTCTAGGTCAGCTGTCGAGGCGGGATTTTTGCTCACGGAGCATGCGCTCTCAAACATCCAAGCCTCTGACAAGAGTGTGAAATTGCCGCTGACCGGGACTGCTTGACCCGCCAGCGGTGCGCAAACGAGAGGAATCTACCAATGGGATTGCCACAACGTGTCTTCTATACTGTTCACGAAGCTGCCGCGCGCTGGGGTTGCACGATATCCGACATCGCCGGGTGGTCTGGTACGGGGTCCTTGAGAGTCGTTACCGGCGTTCCCTCCGTCGAATGCGGAGAAAAATCTGCCAGCGGGCTGGTGCAGATCCAGCCAACGGATATCCTGCCGATATTTCGCCGCTGCGGCACAGGGCCGCAAGCCGCACCTGTCAGGCGCATCCGCCCGCTTGAGGAGGAAGAGTGGTTGCACATCAGCACCCCGGAAGAGGGCGTCATGGTCTCGATCGGGGATGTGATGATCCTGGGCAACGATGTTCAGCGCTTCGAGGACGCACATAATCTGTTTGACCGGATCTCAGAAGGCGCCGGGCTGGGCGAGGACGGTGACTACGACTAGGCTGGCATGCATGTCGAAATCACACGGCGCGTGTTCGAAGAGGGCCTGCCCGTCTCGCAGGCGGAATGGATCCGCGAACTTCAGGACTGGTTCTCGAACAATTCACGTGATGGCACCTTCCCCGATGAAAGCTCAATCCGGCGGCGCCTGAAACCGGTGCTCGACGCGCTGAAGTTCAGGAGGCCGAAGAGGTAACCCGATCTGATCCTCCTTGCTCCGACGATGATGAGGAGGACGAGTCCGCGTTGTGAACCAGCTGTGGCCTTGGCCTGAAGGCACTGGCCACGGCATCCACGCCAGCGCGCAAGGGCGAGTCCACGAGATGCGCATAGCGCTGGGTGGTTTGCATCTGGCTGTGGCCGAGCAGCTTGCCGATCATCTCCAGTGAAGCACCCCCGCTGACCAGCAGCGATGCGAAGGTATGACGCAGGTCGTGGATTCGAACATCTTCGATACCGGCTTCCTTCTGGATGCGCCGCCAAAACCGCCGGACCTCCTGCACGGGCTGGCCCGGCGTATCGCCGGGGAAAAGCCATGGGCAGCCCGTGAACACCGCCTGACGACACTGGCGCACGATCACCGCGGCCTCGTCCGAGATCGGCACGCGGTGCACGCGCCGCTGCTTGGTCGTTGTCGCCGGCTTTGCCCATGTCAGATGCTCGAGGTTGAAATCCTCGAACCGGGCCTGACGCACCTCGCCGACGCGGGCCCCCGTCAGCATGCAGAGCCGGATGATGTTCGCCGCCCGCATGTCGTCGGCCGCATCCAGTGCCATGCCGAGCCTAATGATTTCCTGCTGCGACAGATACCGCTCGCGGGGCGTTTCCATACGCCGACGGAACCCCATGGCAGGGTTGTCCTCGCGCCAGCCCCATTTGACGGCATAGGCGAACATCTTCCGGACCACCTCGCCGACGCGGTTTGCGCGCACGGGCGTCGGCCTGGCCCCCTGCAGCTTGCGGGCACGGTTATTGGGCCTGGCCTTGGCCGGGCGTGCGCGCCCCTCGGCAACTTTGGTCAGCAGCAGTTCCACATCGTAGGAGTTGACCTCGGTCACCAGCATCCTGCCCCAGGCAGGGGCGATGAGCTTCTCCATCATCGATCGCTGATCAGCGGCGTTGAGCCTGGCCAGATGCGTCAGATGCACCTCGACATAGCGCGCGATCAGATCCGTGACGCGAGGCGCCTCGCGCAGGGCGCCGCGGTTGGCCAGTGGATCGCCGCCCGCATCGATGTCGCGGCGCAGCTCCTTGGCGCGCGTACGCGCCGCCGACACGCTCCACTCCGGCCACCGGCCAAACGTCATGCGGCGCTGGCGACCTGCATAGCGATAATCCAGCGTGAACGCCCGGCCACCGCCGCGATAGATGCAAATGGCAAAGCCGCGCACCTCGCTGTCAAAGATCTGATAGTCGCGGGCCTCTGTAGGCGTGGCATCGCGCACGACCGCTTCGGTCAGTTTCTGTCTGTTCACCATCCGCAAACCTCTCTCTTGCCCCTGTCATGACGCGTAGATTGGGCCGTCTATCAAGCAGAGCATGGCGCCGGGGGTGGCAGGGAGGCACGGGGTGGCACGCTGGAGACAGTTGGCGTGCCACCCCTTGTTTTGCAGGGGATATCCGACTTCCATCAGTTGTCAGGGAACCGCGCCTGGCAAGAATCAGAGGCGACTCCTGAGCCCAGGCAGTGCGTTCCGGGGCTGAAGCCCCCTGTAAACTCAAGGCGGCTTGTAAATTTCCAATGAAATCAGGGGGTGGCACGCTCAAATGCACGGTGCCACCCCCGGTTTGACGCCGAATGCGCGCGAACCTCCACAAGGGCGGATTTGCTGCGCCGCAGCGTGAGTGCGGGTGTCGCGGACCCGATCCGCCTCAAAGCCAATAAAACAAGGGGTGGCACAGGGGTGGTGATTTGCGTGCCACCCCGTGCCTCCCTGCCACCCCCAGCGATATGCGTGACTGGTTGCCAGCACTGACCCGCATCGGGTCGTCAAGCTGGAGACACAACATGCAACACGCCCCCTCCCCCACATCCCCTGCCAATGAGCCTGGTGCGCTCCTGGGCGGCTGGATCAGCCGTGCGGATCTCGCGCAGCAGCTCCAGGTCACGGAAGGCACCTTGCGGCGCTGGGAAGCCCAACGCCGGGGCCCGCCCTGCATTCGCGCAGGTCGGAAGATCTACTATCGCCGCAGTGCCGTTCTCGAATGGATGGAAGAACGGGAAGCGGCGGGCCACCGCCGCGGGCGAAGGGGGGCACGGCGATGAGCATCCCGATGCCCTTCCGCGACAGAAGCCAGCGCGTCGAACGTGATGAGGCCCGCCAGGACTGGATCGACGAGCGGCTGTATGAGGCCCGCATCGTCGTGGCCGATGTCGTTCATCATTCCGACCACCTGCTGCACCTCGCCTGCAAAGTGCTGGTCAAGCACGGCGAGACGGCAGCCGAGCGAGAGGATGCGCGGATCCTGCTGGTCGTCCTCGATGCCCGATCTACGGGGCACGTCGATCGCCACCGGCCCGACCCGGAGGTGCAGCGATGACCCGGCGTGGTACGCCCGAGGCGGATTTGCAGCGCGCGGTGGTCGGCGCTCTGCGTTTTGCTCTGCCGAAAGGGGCTATCATTCATCACTGCGCCAACGAGGTCACCCAGCCCGGCCCCCGTGGCGCGAAACGCCAGGCGATCCTGGTCGGCATGGGCGTCCATCGCGGCTTTGCCGATCTGATGGTGCTCTGCGAGGGTCGCGTGCTGTTTCTCGAGCTGAAATCCCCGAAGGGCAGGCTCAGCCCTGCACAGGCGGCGTTTCGCGATGCCGTGCAGGCGCAGGGCTTTGGCTGGGCGCTGGTGCGCAGCCTCGACGATGCGCTGGGCGCGCTGGCCGATCACGATATCACCACGCGCGTGGTCTCGCAGGATACCGCCCAGCGCCAGTCCAGCACGAAGGCGCGGAGGTCTCTGCCATGAGCCACGCCGCCACCAACTGGGCCATCCAGCAGCGTGGGCTCAAGCCCACCACGAAGATCGTGCTCTGGCATCTCTGCGACCGGTTCAACCCGGATTACGGCTGCTTTCCCTCGCAGGAGCGACTGGCGCATGATTGCGAGATCAGCCGCTCGACGCTGAACGCGCATCTCGGCCAGCTCGAAGCCGCAGGGCTTCTGCGCCGTGTTCCGCGCCTTAATCCTGTCACCAAACGACAGATGCCCACCCGCTACATTCTGGGGTTCGAGCCGGGCTTCACTCCAGATCATGCGACCCCGTGTCCGGAAACCGGACACGGCGACATTACTGCAGAGAACCCCTTCGCAGGAGCAGAGGATTTGGCGGAGGAAGCGCCCGCCGCGCCCGAGCCGTGTCTGAATTCCGGACACGGGAATGGCGCAGGACCCGTGTCCGAATTTCAGGCCGACCCGTGTCCGGAAAATGCCCTGACCCGTGTCCGGAATCCGGACACTAACCCTGTAAGGGAACCTTTAAGGGAACCAGTAAAGGAGGAGGAGGGCGCGCCTGGGCGCGAGGCAATCCTTGATGAGTTTTTTGAAGAGCTGCTCGGCGCGCTGGGC
>Ga0307931_1000137_pt1 | contig 40263 bp, 36 predicted proteins | sample OrgLakmetageno47_FD_201816 | JGI IMG/M metagenome (GOLD analysis project Ga0307931, IMG submission 201816) | Saline water microbial communities from Organic Lake, Antarctica - #47 | ecosystem: Environmental > Aquatic > Non-marine Saline and Alkaline > Saline | place: Antarctica: Organic Lake...
ATCTTGGAGGGTAAACAGATCGAGGTTTTTGGTAACAAAAGCCCTAGATAAATGATAGGGTCTCGATAACCATCGGGAACAGAATCCGGCTTATAGACCTGCTTTTTTTCTTTTTTGAATTTGCACAGAACAATTTTTTAAACTTTACACCATTAGTCTAAACCCCCGTCAAACCTAACAACGGATGCTGGGTGTGGATTAAATTTCAAATTTTTTCAATATAAATTGTAAGTTGCAGGCAACGCTAAAGGTTTATTTATCGTCTATATTTATAGACACCAAGATCAATCGTGAAACTGATAAACTTACATAAGGACTTAGAGCAAATCATCCAGGATGCTCAGCGCCATAACCAAAAGGCTCAGTATCGTTTATACAAGAAGTTTGCACCCAAAATGCTATCGGTTTGTAGGATGTATATTTCAGACCTTCACCACGCAGAAGATGTGATGTCCACTGCATTTGTCAAAGTTTTTAAAAATCTCAAAATGTATCAGCACAAAGGTAGCTTTGAAGGCTGGGTACGTCGGATCATGGTCACAACTGCTATTGATTTTCTTAGACAGCAGAAACGCCTGGAGTTTGCAACCGATAATTTCGATCAGTATGAAGAAGTTGAAATGCCAAGCCTCACTGAATGGTCTGTTGAAGAATTACAAGGCTTTATTGATGAATTACCAGAAGGTTATAAACTGGTGTTTACAATGAATGTCTTGGAAGACTATTCGCATAAATCGATTGCAGATACCCTAAATATTACAGAAGCCACCTCAAGATCGCAGCTGTTTAAAGCCAAGCGATTACTTAAAATAAAATTAGAAACACATAGATCCAAATCTCATGGACAAGTTTAAAGACGACCTACAACAAAAATTCAATCAGCGGGAAATCCAACCCACCGATGAAGCCTGGGGAAAAATTACCGGAGAATTAGCCACCTCAAGTTCATCTAAAAGCCCGTGGCTGTGGGGCGGAATTGCCGCAGGATTTATCGGACTTTTAGTTTTACTTACGCCCATGTATTTTTCTACAAACAATAAGGTTCCTGTAGTAAATTCAGAAAAAAGTAAAACAGAGAATGTTGAGGTTAAAAAACAAAGTCTAGTTTCTGTAAATCAACTTCAAAGAGGGGAGATTAGGACTGCATCAGTTCAATTTTCTCACACAAAACTAGAATGGAAGACACCTCAACCGATAAGCGCTGATGTTCAAAATCCTATCCAATTAAAAGCCAACACCTTATTGGCTGAGGTGGAGCAGGAGTTGGAAAATGAACGATTTACCGAGCAGAATATGAATGAGGTCGATGCGCTTTTGGCTCAGGCCAGAGCAAAATTATCTTCTAAGAAGGACCAAGAGCTCTTTGATCAGCTTACAGCTGAAAGCCTTTTGGCGGATATTGATCTTGAAGACTCTAATTCCTTTAAGGACAAAATATGGAAACTTATTGAAGTCAATTTCAACGAATTAAAATCTAGCCTTGGAGTTAGATAATATATAACAAACAGAGTAATCGGCGCCAGTATTAAGACTATTCTGCTTATTTAATCAATTGTTCAACCTTAAAAAATGTATCATGCCTGTAAAAATTATAATTATACTCGCCTTTTTAGCAAACCTGTGGAGCAATCAATTGGTTGCCCAGGAGAGAGATTTTTCTGCCTTTGATGAAGAGGAAACTTCTGAGCTACAATCAATTCTTACACGAATAGAAAGTGAAGAAAAAGAGTTTTTAAAATCGAAAGTTAAAGAAATCAATTCAAAATTAGAAGATGGAAACCTTTCAGAACAGGAAGCTCAGGATTTAAAACTTGAAGCTGCAGAAGATTCTGCCAAAAACATTCAGGATGCTCAGAGCTTGGTTTACGATTGGGCCTCTTTTCAAAAAAGAAAGTATGGAGAAGTAGATTTGGAGCAGTTTCAGGATTATGATTCTTATCTGATGATCATAGATGAGCTAGGCTTAAGTCCATCATCTTTTACATTCAAACTTTTTGATATATCTTCCAAAAAAGAAACAGATAGCAAATCTTTAAAAGAAAGAGATCTTCCATATTCTAACAGAACGTTTAGTGATTTATTTATAGGCATTTCTTTTAATAATGCAGTTTTAGATGGGGGAAGTATAGATGACACTTCATTTAAATTTGGAGGTAGCAGAAGTTTTGAAATTGGCTACGAGTGGAGTACGAGGGTTTTTAAGGAGTCCAATTTTCTCAGAATTAATTATGGTTTTTCTTTTCAGTTTAATGGCTTAAAGCCGAAAGACAATCAAATTTTTGTTCAAAACGGAGAACAAACTGAACTTGAATCATTTGAATTTGACTTAGAAAAATCAAAGTTCAGAATGGATAACCTGATTTTGCCAGTGCATTTGCAGTTTGGAGAATCTAAGACCACAGTATTGGACAATGGCAATAAGCGCTTTAGCGACCACAGTTTTAAAGTTGGGGTTGGTGGATTTGCAGGGATTAATCTGGCTAACACTCAAAAGCTCAAGTTTGACGATGGCCGAAGGAATGAAAAGTTGAAACAACGCGATGATTTCAATACCAATAACCTTCTTTATGGGTTGAGTGCTTATGTAGGCTGGGAGACCTTTTCCATTTTTGCTCAGTATAACCTAAATCCAATTTTTACAGATAATGTAAGAGATTTGAATAACTTTCAAATAGGGGTAAGGCTGCTCATGGATAGAAGGCATCAATACGACAACTAAACTTTAAAAGTCCTTAATCGTATTTCGATTAAGGACTTTTTTAAATAGACTTTAAAGGTTCATCAGTTGCTAAAAAGCACTCTCAGAATGACAGTGTTGATTGTCATTCCGACGATAGGAGGAATCTTTACGAATAGGCGAGTCTGCCTGAATGCATCAGCAGAAAATCTCTACGGTTTTTAATGGCAGAGATTCTTCAGTCGTCTATCGACTCTCTCAGAATGACAACAATAATTTAGGCTTTCTCCGGAATCTTCTTTAAGACTTCCTGAGTCAATTTCCAAAATTTTTGGGTACTGGAAATGCTAGCGCGTTCATCTGGTGAGTGGGCTCCTCTAATGGTTGGTCCAAAAGAAATCATGTCCATTTCTGGATAGTGGCTTCCTAGAATTCCACATTCCAAACCTGCGTGACAGGCAGCTACATTGGCTTTTTCCTGATTTTGCTCCTGATAGATGCGATCCACTACTTTTAAAATGTCTGAAGAAGGATCTGGTGCCCAACCTGGATAATCCCCGGATAGATTCACTTGAAATCCTGCCAGATCGAATGCAGATGATAGAGAATTGACCAAATCATCTTTGGACGAGGTCACTGAAGACCGCGTAAGACACAGGATTTCAATTTTCCCACCTCCAACAGAGATTTTAGCGATGTTATTAGACGTTTCTACTAGCCCTTCAATATCAGGGCTCATTCTGTACACCCCATTATGCGCAGCATAGATTGACTTTAACACAGCATCTTGCACATCACTACTCATGATTTTCTTTGGAAGTTCTGTAGACTCCAGATCAAACGTCATATCTGGCTCAAGACTGGCAAATTCAGATTTAATTTCGTGAAAAACGCGATGCAAGTTGTCTTCAAATTTTTCTTTATGATCTTGATGAAGAATCACAATAGCCTCACTCTCTCTGGGAATGGCGTTTCTTAGTCCACCACCTTCAATGGAGGCGACTCTGGAATTGACTGTTGTATAAGCGGTGTATAAAAGTCTGTTCATTAACACATTAGCATTGGCTAATCCTTTAATAATGTCCATTCCCGAGTGGCCACCCTGCAAGCCTTTAAGTTTGAGTTTATATGCTAAAGAATGCTCAGGTATAGATTCTTCAATATAAAAGCGTGTGGCGGTCATATCGACCCCTCCGGCACAACCAATACCGATTTCATCATCTTCTTCTGTATCCAGATTGAGCAGAATTTCACCCTTCAGAATACTATTATCCAATTCCTTAGCTCCAGTCATTCCTGTTTCTTCATCGATGGTAAATAAAGCCTCTAATGCTGGATGCGGTAAGTCTTTACTTTCCAATATCGCCATGATAGTAGCAACTCCAAGCCCGTTATCGGCTCCAAGTGTTGTGCCGTCAGCTTTTAACCAGTCTCCATCCACATACATCTTAATACCTTCGGTGGCAAAATCAAATTCAGTGTCATTGTTTTTTTGATGAACCATATCTAAATGAGATTGTAAAACGGTGGTCTTACGATCTTCCATGCCTGAGGTTGCCGGCTTTTTGATGATGACATTACCCACTTTATCCTGTAAGGTTTCCAGGCCTAAGGATTTGCCAAACTCCAGCATAAAGGCAATGACCTCTTCTTCCTTTTTGGAAGCTCTTGGCACGGCATTTAAGGCTGAAAAGTGTTTCCAAATGGCTTTAGGTTCAAAGTCTTGTATAGTTGTACTCATAGTTCTTTTGGTTTTTTACAAAGTTAGTTAGCTAAGCCTGAAACCTTGGTAAGAAATTGATAAAATTGGATTCCTTCTAAAGTTTTAAAATCAGACCTCAGAGCCTTTTTTTATTTCTAAAGTGTATTTTAGAGGTTGAATATTAAACTAAAGTTTATGATAGCCAAGGTTATAGCTCTCAGCATTTACGTCTTAATCCTTTTTCTAATTGGTTATGTCGCTTCCAAGCGAATTAAAAATATAAGTGACTTTTATGTGGGTGGTAAAAAGATTGGCTACTGGGCTGTTGCTTTTTCTGCGCGGGCAACTGGTGAATCGGGGTGGATTTTAATTGGTCTCACTGGTATGGGAGCCTTGGCAGGACTCTCTGCCTTTTGGGTCGTTGTCGGGGAAGTTCTTGGAGTTGCTATTTCCTGGTTGTTTATGGCTAAGCCTTTTAAAAGACTAACCGATAAGTACGATTCTGTAACGGTACCAGATTATTTAGAAAGTCATTTTAAAACTAAAACTCACTGGTTGAGAGGGGTCTCGGCTACGGTACTTTCCATTTTTGTAGTTATTTATGTGAGTTCTCAAATTGATGCTACCGGTATTGCCTTCGAGTCCATGCTGGATATGAACTACTATTACGGAGCTATTTTGGGTTTTTTAATAGTCCTGATCTATATTTTTGTAGGCGGCTTTGTTGCTGTAGTCTGGTCCGATTTATTTCAAGGCTTGCTTATGTTTTTAGGTCTTGTGGCTTTACCACTAGTGGTTTGGTTCAGTATGGATACCGAGATAAATATCATGGAACAGTTGAATGATATCGATCCTGCTCTCATCAATATTTGGGGTGGAGAGACAGATCCCTGGCTTAACCTGGCTACCATTTTAGGATTTTCAGCTATAGGTCTTGGTTTTTTGGGATCTCCACAAGTCTACGTGCGGTTTATGTCTATTAAAAATGAAACTGAAATAACCAAAGGCAGTCGAGTGGCGATTTTATTTACACTGCTTACTGATTTTGCTGCCGTAAGTATCGGTATTTTGGCCAGAGTCTTTTTTACAGAATCAGGACAGGACCCTGAGGCCATTCTAGGCATTGGAGGGGCGGATGTTTTGGGGATGATGACCGAATATTTTCTACCCCTAGTCCTGACTGCCATTTATGTAGCCATCATCTTATCGGCAATTATGTCTACTATTGATTCTTTACTGGTCATGGCTTCCAGTGCAATTGTGAGGGACTTCTATCAAAAAATTTTTAGACCCGATATTGGCAACAGTCAATTAACCAAAACCTCTCGCTGGGTTACGCTTATCATAGCCTTAATGGCACTGGGTTTAGCAATGGTAATTGCTGTTGTAGCTCCAGAGCGTCAAGTGTTTTGGGTGATTATTTTTGGCTGGTCCGGAATAGCCGCTACCTTTTGTCCAGTCATTATTTTATCTCTGTTTTGGAAAGCCTATTCTGAAGCAGGAGCCATTGCCTCAATGATCTCTGGATTTCTGAGTGTGATTTTAGTCAAATTCGTACTACAGGAGTCTGAAACGCTTGGGGTTTATTTTGAAAAGATTGATGTTCTCCTGCCTTCATTTTTGATTGCTTTAGGTTTTGGTTGGCTATTTACCAAACTTATGCCAAGGCCTCAATAATATGAAACCTGTGGCATCTACTTTTAATTTGGGAGAAATAAATCAGCTTTTGGTGAACGTCAAGCTATTTGTAACACTACTTTTACTGAAGGTTTCTCTGCATTCTGGATGCTTAATTGAAGCCAGATCAATGGGTTTAAGCTAGTGATATCGTGAAGCTTTAAAGTTACCTTATCACAAAATCAATCTTCTCCAGATTTTTTAACCACTGTGCTGCTGGCTTGTGCAGTAGGCATAACCACCAGATCGGCGATGTTGACGTGATAAGGACGCGTGACTGTAAAGTGAATAATATCGGCAATATCTTCGGGCTGTAGCGCTTTGAAACCCTTATAAACCTTGTCTGCCCGCTCATCATCTCCTTTGAACCTCACCTTACTAAATTCGGTTTCCACCAGACCTGGATTAATCGCACCAACGCGAATACCATGTTGATTGAGATCCATTCGCATGCCTTGATTAATCGCATCTACAGCATGCTTGCTGGCGCAATATACATTGCCCTTTGGGTAAACCTCTTTTCCTGCTGTCGAGCCGATATTGATAACGTGGCCATCTTTATTCTTGATCATTTGCTGAATGATAGGCTGTGAAACGTAAAGCAAGCCTTTCACGTTGATATCCAGCATGGCGTCCCAGTCTTGAGAAGAACCTTCCTGAATAAAATCAAGACCGTGGGCATTACCTGCGTTATTGATTAGAATTTGGATGTCTTTAAATTTTGATGGGAGTGATGCTAAAGCGTTGTTCACCTCTTTTTGGTCTCTTACATCAAAATTCAGCGTGGTTACTTCTGTGTGAGCAGTCAGTTCTGCCTTGAGTTGATCGAGCCGTTCCTGACGTCGACCACAGAGAATCAATTTGAAATTTTCTTTGGCAAATTTTCTAGCGGTAGCTAGACCAATGCCACTGGTGGCTCCTGTGATCAATACTGTTTTGGACATAAATTTCTTTTTTGATAAAAGTAAGTAAAAGCTTTGAAATTTGGAGATTAAAGAGATTTGAGAATGAAAAATTGAAACTACATTTGTTATTAAAAAGATGCGATGTTAGTTGAGTTTGCTTTGGTACTTTTAGGTTTTGTGCTTTTAATTTTTGGAGCGGATGCTTTGGTGAAAGGCGCCTCTGCTTTGGCCAAGAAACTTCAAATGTCTGATCTGGCAATTGGTCTCACGATTGTGGCTTTTGGAACTTCGGCACCAGAACAGGTCGTGAGTTCTGTAGCTTCTGTCAATGGGCAATCCGACTTAATTTTGGGAAATGTAATCGGTAGTAATAATTTTAACCTTTTCATTATTTTGGGCATCGTAGCTTTAATTAAACCCATTGCAGTTCAGAGAAGTATGGTATGGATAGAAATTCCTATTTCCATAGCTATCATTGTTGTATTATATGTTTTATCCAACGCTTTCCTGGGAAGTGATATGGCTACTGTTTCCAGAGTGGATGCTATAATTCTGCTGGCCTTATTTGCTGGCTTTATGTTTTATATTTATAAAGGACTTTCTGTTGAAAATTCAAGTGACAGTCATACAACCAAAGTGTATTCTAATTTTAAAATGACGGCTTTTATTAGTCTTGGATTAGGAGGATTGGTGCTTGGAGGACAATTGGTAGTAAGCAGCGCTACAGAAATTGCCCTCAGTTATGGGGTAAGTGATAAAGTGATTGGCTTAACCATAGTTGCAGCTGGAACCTCACTACCAGAACTTGTGACATCGGTGGTAGCAGCAACCAAAAACAACGCTGATATTGCTATTGGTAATGTGATAGGTTCCAATATTTTTAATGTTTTGCTTATAGTTCCAATAAGTGCGTTGATAACCCCCATTGCTTACAATACTTCTTTTAATCTGGATATGTATATTTTAATGGGGGGTAGTTTGTTTTTGTTTATCGCTATGTTCAGTGGGAAAGCAAAACGTTTGGACCGCTGGGAAGCGTTGATCTTATTGTCAGGATTTATAGTCTATACTGGGTATATGCTGACTAATTAATTAGAGGTGTAGTCTTTTTACTTTTTAGAGAATCATAAGCTTTGCTTAACTTGTAGACCAAAATGAAGTTTATGAAATTAACAGTAGTGCTATTTTTGTTTATAACACTTTTAAGTTGCCAAAATTCCCCCGAACGAAAAGGAGGGAGCAAATCTCCATTTGAAAACAAAGCTTTTCCTGAATTTGGCATTAAAGAAGCTGAGCAACTGGCAGAACTACCTTTGCAGTGCATTACTCAGGAATTTCCTAACAAATTGGGTCAGGTTTTGGGATCTGAAGAGGATTTAGCAAGGCCTAAAGACTTACGACCAGCTTTTTATGGCTGTTTCGACTGGCATTCTGCTGTGCACAGTCAATGGTCTTTGGTCAAATTACTTAAAGATTTCCCAGATCTTAAACAGGCCGATAGTATTCGAAGTGCTTTGTCAAGACGTCTAACTGAAGATCATATTCAAACTGAAATCAACTTTTTTAAAACCGAACACAATCAAAATTTTGAGCGGACCTATGGCTGGGCCTGGTTATTTACACTAGCTAAAGAGTTAAACACCTGGGAGGATCCACAGGCGAAAGAATGGTTGTCTAACCTAATGCCTCTGGTCGACCTCCTGGAAGAAAAGATGAAAGCGTTCCTGCCAAAACTGGTGTATCCCATACGAGTGGGTGAGCACCCTAATACTGCTTTTGCCTTATCGATGACTATAGATTATGCGGAGGTATTTAAAAAAGAAGAACTTAAGTCGTTAATCATTAAAAGGTCAAGAGACTTTTATTTTACAGATAAAAACTGCCCCTTAGAGTGGGAGCCTAGTGGCTATGATTTTTTATCGCCTTGTCTGGAAGAAGCTTCCTTAATGGCTAAAGTTTTGTCAGAACAAGAGTTTCAAACCTGGATAAAAACATTTATGCCCAGTTTATTTTCAAAATACTTCAACTTGGATGTTGCAGAAGTCAGTGACAGATCTGATGGAAAATTGGTGCATTTGGATGGTCTAAATTTTAGTCGAGCTTGGAATCTTTATGAGCTGGCAGACACTTACGAGGCTTTTTATCATTTAAAAACTACAGGAGACCAACATTTCACAAAGGCTTATCCCAATTTATTTGGCGATACCTACGAAGGCTCACATTGGCTAGGTAGTTTTGCTATTTATGCACTTGATCGGCGTCCTGAATGATAAAAAAACTTTCTTCCTATTTTGGTCCAGGTACTTTCGTGGCGGCTGCTTTTATAGGTCCGGGTACGATTACCATTTGCTCTATCGCAGGGGTTAGGTTTGGAACCGATCTCCTCTGGGCTTTAGTTTTATCCATAGTTGCGACCATTATTTTACAAAACATGTCGGCTAGAATAGGTTTAGTTACCCAGATGGATTTAGGTACAGCAATGCGTGAGATCGTGAGTCAGCCTTTATTAAAAGCTTTGCTGATGGTTTTGGTGGTTGTTGCTATTGTTTTTGGAAATGCAGCTTATGAAGCTGGGAATATCAGTGGAGCTGTGATGGGCTTCTCAGTGATTTATGCGGATACTCAACTTAGTTTTGGTGACTTTACCTTAGATTATTTGCCTTTGGTTATAGGAGCTAGTTGTTATTTCATATTGAACTTGAACAGTTATAAAAAAATAGAAAAGCTCTTGATTGTCTTGGTGGTGTTGATGAGTTTGTCCTTTCTTGCCACTGCTTTAATCACTAAACCTGATTTATTGTCTTTAGTAAAGGGCATAACTCTCCTTAAAATGCCAACAGATTCGTTAACAACGGTTTTAGCCATCGTAGGCACCACAATAGTTCCTTATAATCTGTTTTTGCATTCTTCTGTGGTTCAGGAAACGTGGAAAGGTGTATCAGGTTTAAAGTTTGCCAAACTGGATTCAGCAATTGCCATAGGGCTGGGGGGATTGGTCTCTATAGCTGTCGTCGTTGCGGCTTCGAAAATTCCAAAAGAAGAATTGCGGTCTATCCTGGATATGGCAGAAACACTCGAACCTTTGTACGGAGTATACGCTAAATACTTACTTGGCTTTGGTTTTTTTGCTGCGGGTATAACTTCAACCCTTACGGCTGCACTGGCAGCAGCCTATGTTTTAAAAGGCTGTTTGGGCTGGAAGATAGATAATACCCATCCCAAATTTAAATGGACCTGGCGAGGAATTCTTTTGCTTGGGGTTGTGTTTTCCTCCTTAGGCATTAATCCTATCGAGTTGATTCAAATTGCCCAGGTGAGTAATGCTATTTTACTTCCATTTATCGCCATATTACTCTTAGCCATTGTTTCCAACCGAAAGCTGATGGGGGATTATAAAAACACACAGCTTCAAAATACAGTTGGTGTTTTGATTATTCTGTTTTGTTTGTTTTTGAGTGTGAAGAGTTTGTTTATGATGTTTTAAATTTCAATTTATAACATCCTATAGCCTAAAATAAAAGCAAATGAGGAATAGTTTGATTCTCTGAAAAAGTCTTCATTGAGAAGATCTCTGTATGTTTGGTATCTAAATTCTACACTAAATTTTTGATCATACCTAAAGCCAAATCCTATAACTGGATTTAAAGATCCCTTCAAATCAATACTAGCTCCTAAATCACTAGTTATTTTATTTCCTTCAATATTTAAATCATAAGCCAAGCCTCCATTCAAAAAAAGTTGACTTTCAGAACTCAAAAAAAGATAATGTCTTAAGCTTAACGGGATTTCTATAGATTGGTAATCAACTTCTCTAAAGCTTGGAGCTAAATCACCAAAAGGTCTGTCTTTTCTTGAAGAATAAGATTGATATGTAGGTTCCAGTACAAGTGACCATTTTTTATTATTTAGGGGTAATACGTATTCAAATTCAATACCAATTCTAAAGTTAACTTCTGTATTGAAATCTGTTTGCACATTTTCACTACCTTCTTCAGTAGAAAAAGAAGCCAATTGTAAGCCAGGCCTTATTGTTATGTGGAAAGATGATTTAGACTTCTTGTTTATATAGCTATACGTAGAATTGTCTGAGCAAGAATTATATTTAGTAATTACTCTTCTAAGACCGATTTCCCAATATTTTAAATTTTTGAAATCAGATTCTGATAATGTTTCACATTTAAGCTCATTTAATAATTGTTGCCTGAAATCATTATTTTTTTTAACTACAGAGTTTTTATCTAGATATTTTCTAAAAATAAGTGGTTGCAAAGAAACCTCTTCTGTGCTAAAAAAATACTTTATCGTATTTCTATCACGATACTGATATAAATTGGCCTGACCTTCTTCAAGTATTTTTAAAAATAGGTGTTGTTTTACAAAGCTTGGGGATCTGTTTTCACTTATAAGTGAGCTGCTATTTCCAGAAATATCGATATCCACTTGAGCTGATTTATATTTAACCTCTCCGTAAATCTCAAAATGTTTAATGTCTTTTGGTAGAAATTTTATCTGTGAATCAGATAAATCCGACTTAAATAAAATTTCCTCTGGGTTATTATTCCAGCTGAAATCTTTAATATATCCGGTAATAGTGTCACCAGAATTATTTAAAAAATATCCCTTTTTGAAAATGTTTTGAGCGTTAATTTGGATACAAAATAATAGTATAAGAATAGTATAAAATCTGTTTTTCACAATGCTTTTAATAGTTTTTGAATAGCAATTTAACTTTTTAATTTTTAAAATATTTCAATACCGGTTTCAAAATACAGTTGGTGTTTTGATTATTTTCCAAAAAGTTTTGTTTGTTTTTGAGTGTGAAGAGTTTTTTAATGATGTTTAGTAATTCTTGATATTATAATAAACATTTTAAAATAATTTATACCCAAGAATTAGACTTGCTGAGTTATACTTCGATGAAGCCACAGTATAGTCAAAAAGTAGGTCTCTTCCTGCCTGGTATCTAAACTCAAATACGAATTTTTTATTGAACTGATATCCTATTCCAAAAACCGGATTGAATTGAGCATTCAAATCAAGTTGTCTTGTTCTAATGCCATTGATTTCATTATCTCCAATTCCAATATCATAAGCTATACCTGCATTTATAAAAAGCTGATGGTTTGAACTCAAAAAACTATAATATCTTACACTTAGTGGAACTTCTATAGATGCGTAACTAACTTCCCTATTCACGGGAAAGAATTCATCAATCAGGTAGTCTCTTCTTGAATTATACTCCTGATAAGTTGGTTCTAAGGTAACCGACCACTTTTTATTATTGAATGGCAAGATAAGTTCCATTTCAAGACCTATCCTAAAACTAGTTTCATTTGGAAAATCAGCATCCAAGCCTGCATTACTAACATCATCGACATCCAAAGTTGCAAATTGAACGCCTGGTCGAAAAGAAAGATGAAAAGAACCTTTAGATTTATCATTAGTATAGCTATAATCAGATGAATTTAAGCATTTGTTATAAGTGTTAAAAATCTTCTTTAATGACCTTTCATCATATTTTAAATTTTTGAATTGATTAGTCGATAGGTCATTGCATTGTAATGCATTTAAGAGCTGTTGTCTAAAATTCTGATTCTCTCTTATTTTATTGGTCTTATCTAGATATTTTTTGTAAATGAGTTGTTGAATGGATTTCTCCTCTGTTTCATAAAAATACCGAATAAAGGAGCTATTTTCTAATTTGTATAATTTGGCAGCTCCACTTTCAAGAACTTTCAGGAACACATGTTCTGATTCAAATTCCGGTAGTCGATTTTTGGATAATTTAGAAATGCTATTGTCAGATTTGTCAATATCGACTTCAACAGATTTATACTTTACTTTATTAAATATCTCAAAAAAACTGATGTCTTCTGGTTTTAAGTTTCTTATTCTTGATGCTGAATTTGTCTTAAACTGAATTTCGTCTGGATTTGTTTTCCAGTCTAAATCTTTAATCAGTCCTTGAATGCTGTCACCAGAGTTGTTGGTATAAAACCCTTCTTTGAAAGTGCTCTGAGCATTAACTTGAAAGCAAAACAATAGGATGAGGATAATCAAAATCTTAGTTTTCATAAAATAGTGGTTGGGATTAATTTTTTCTATAAATATAAAAATGCGGTTAGTTCAAACTTATTGATTTTCAAATAATTTCATATCCGGTTTTAAGTCGGCGAACTCTTCTGGGATAAATGGGTTTTCTAACTGAATAAGCTGTCGATTTTTTAAATTCAAATCTTCCACTAAAATTCCATAATAGCTTTTAAAAATCGCATCTAGAGTACCATCGTTTTCGATAATAGATAATCCTTTTTTTAAGCGTTTAGCTAATTCTAATTGATTGGGATTGACATAAAATACCAAAGGGAAAGGATAAAAAAACATCAGGTTATCTTCGATGATAAGCCCTTCAGCTTTGGAAGCTCTGTTTTGAAAAATACTTTTTACTTCATTGGCTCCAAAGGTGATGAAGTCGAAATTTCCTTTGGTAAGTCTATCAAAAATATCATCAAATGTCCCTTCTTCACTTACTTCAAATCCATTATTTCTAAAGATATCGGCGTCGCTCCAGGTTTCAGGAATACCCTGGGTGAGTAGTTTGATGTTAGTTTTGGAGGTTTTAGTGAATTTCAATGAATCTTTTTGGTTGATAATAGGAACACGGTAGCCTAAAATATTTTTGGCTAATGGTTTATGAATCACAATTAAGTCTTCAGTATTGAATTTTTGATTGCCAGCAATGGTTACTAAAACATCGTGTTTCTTTTGGCTAAATGCTTTAGACTCTTCATCTCCAGGATAGTCTTTACGACTTTCTTTAATCTTCCAAGGGCCAAATTCAGCAGAGGTAGCTTCAAGTATAACTTCTAAAACCTCTCTTTCGTGATCTTGTCTAATTTCTGACCGATTACCATTCCAAAAATCAACCCTTAAAGTATCTGTTTTGGAATCAGTTTTCCCTTGAGAACTCTTTTTTTCTGGGTTGGATTGACATGAGAATAAACAGTAAAACATCGTCAACATAAGCAGGGGTTTAAGCATCATTTATTTCTCGGTAAGTTAAGGAATTGGATTTATTTGTTGATATGAAGTTCAAGATTGATTAAGAATTCACCTATGTTTTATTCATTTTGATTCTTAATACATTTATATTTAATCTTTTAATTCATTCAAAACAATTCAGATATGTCATTTTCTTCAAAAGTTTTTAGCCTTACAATGTCAGTAATGATTTTTTGTTCCATGTTTTCATTTGCCCAAGCTGACAGAGAAGCAGAGGGTCTCAATTTTGCTTCCAGATCTGAAGTCATAGCACAAAACGGTATGGTAGCTACCAGTCATCCATTAGCTACCCAAATCGGTCTGGATATTTTGAAAAAAGGGGGTAATGCCATTGATGCTGCTATTGCTGCCAATGCTGCTACAGGACTTATGGAACCGACTGGCAACGGGATAGGAGGCGATTTGTTTGCGATCATCTGGCACGAGAAAAGTCAGAAGTTATACGCCATCAATGCTAGTGGGTGTTCACCAAGAGGCTTGTCTTATGATGACTTGATGAAGGAATTGGATAAGATTGAAAGCGAGACTATACCACCTTATCACTTACTTTCTGTATCAGTCCCTGGAGCGGTAGATGGCTGGTTTGAGCTGCACAAAAAATTTGGATCCTTACCCATGTCGGAGATCTTAAAATCACCAATTGAATATGCGGAAAACGGATTTCCAGTTACTGAAGCGATATCCTACAGATGGAGAAATAGTGTTCCATTTTTAAAATCGCAGCCCGGTGCCTTTAAAACTACATTCACCATTGACGGGGAAGGCCCAAAGAAAGGAGAAATCTTCAAAAATCCTGATTTGGGCAACACTTTGCGCCTTCTGGCTAAAAACGGAAGAGATGCTTTTTATAAAGGGGAAATAGCCAAAAAAATAGACCAATGGATGGTAGAAAATGATGGCTATTTGCGTTTTGAGGATTTTGAAAATCATAAGTCAGAATGGATTGAACCGGTTAGCACTAATTATAGAGGTTATGATGTGTACCAAGTAGGAGGGAACGTTCAGGGTACCGCTGTGTTGCAAATGCTGAACATTTTGGAAGGCTATGATTTAAAATCGATGGGCTATGGAACTGTTGAAACTTTACATGCTTTTATAGAAACTAAAAAATTGGTTTATGAAGATAGAGCTAAGCATTACGCAGATCCTGGTTTTCAGGATGTGCCATATGATATTTTACTTTCAAAAGAATATGCCACTCAGCGAAGACAACTTATTGGTGAAACCGCGATGAGCGACATCAGTACAGGTGTTGAAGTGATCGAAAATGGTGATACTGTTTATTTAACGACTGCCGACGGGGAAGGTAATATGGTGTCTTTAATTCAAAGTAACTTTAGAGGCATGGGAACAGGCTTTGTAGTGCCTGGACTAGGGTTTAGTTTTCAAAACCGAGGAGAGTTGTTTTCAACCGACCTTCAACATCCCAATGTCTATGAGCCAGGAAAGCGACCTTTTCACACTATCATTCCTGGTTTTGTTATGAAAGATGGTAAGCCGTTTTTCAGTTATGGTAATATGGGAGGAGCCTATCAACCTATTGGTCATGTGAGTATTCTAACCAACATTATTGATTTTGGAATGAATATCCAGGAAGCTGGAGATGCGTCACGCTGGGATCATTCCGGTTCTTCTGAACCAACCGGGAAAGTCACAGACCAATTAAATTCATCAGGGCAGGTCAACCTGGAATCTGGAATTCCTTATGAAGTGGTTCGTCAACTTAGAGCTAAAGGACACAAGGTTGAGGTTGGGAATAGCTTTTTCGGAAGATACCAGGGTATTATGCGCAATTACGATAAAGACCTTTATTATGGCGCTTCAGAATCGAGAGTCGATGGTCAAGCTGCAGGATATTAAAAATTCTAAAACTAAAAACTTAAATTTATTTGTGATTAGCAGTGAATGTGAAAACTCATAGTTATTGTATAAAATTGAGATGTTATCAATTCTGTGTAACTTTTTGAATTATTAAAACAATTAAAGATTCTTGAAATGAAAAATCATATATACGTTTGTTTTGATTGTAGTAGCTGTAGAGTTTTCGATAGTCCAAACGACCAAATCTGATGTTACAGAAGAAATAAATAATAATGTCACCGATCAGATATAGGTTGCAAATTATCCCTATCCCTGTTGGCGTATTGTTTGCAAATGAAGACTATACTTATTTTATTGAGCATTTGACAAACTCAGGGGGTAAAGATACGTATATGGTCGCTGGATATAAAGATTCTTCAAAGATCGACATTCTTGAAGAGGGGACTGCTTTAGTAACCTTTGCAGAACACCCTCCAGATTGATATGGAAGCGGCAACCTATCACAAAGCCCTGTTCAACTGTATCCTTTTAATGTAAATTATGATTTTCCCGGCGTTAAGAAATTAATTTTTGAGGTTAGATCGGCCGACTTGGATGTTAGCCAGGTTTCCTTTAGCATACAGTGGGAAGGGCCCGATTACGATGTTAATGTTTCTTCAGAAAAAAACGGGGAGAATAGCTTCTTACGCTTGAGTGGTTGGAAATCTAGGACATTACTGGCTGGACAAAAGTAAGAATTGACGTTTCTTAGGGTGGTGATATCCTAGAAACAGGCACTCTGAGAAATGAACACACAGAAATCGCATTCCAGGCAGATGCAGGTAACACCTATGTGAAGGTTCCACTCATTATGATTTGGGCTAGAAAACCTCATGAGTCTGGTGAGTCCTTCGAAATTAAACAAATTGATTTCCGGAATTTGATTGGTGAACACGAAGAAATCGTCTCTGCCATCCATGCAATAGCCGGAAAACATCAAGCACGTAAGTTAATAGTATTTAAATTAAAAAATAACGAAAGCTATCTTCGATTTTGGACTCTAACGAGAATAATTAAGTGAACATTTTTAAATCTCAATCAGAGTGATTGTTAAATCACAAATACTAATTGCTAAATGTTAATTCCTTTTGTTTTATTTATTTTTTGTAAATAATAATTGAGTAATTTTTATTATTAAAATATAATTGTATATTGTCTAAATCCAATTAGGTTTTCATTCACCTTTATAACATATTCAAATCAATATCAATTGATACTAATAAACTAATGACAAAAATGCATTCAAAATCTCAAGAACTCCTTGACAGGAGAAAAATATAGTTGCCAATGGTGTTGGGGTTTTTAATACTGCTACGGTAAGTGATGCAAAAGGAGCTATTATAACAGATGCCGATGGCAATGAATTAATTGATTTTGCAGGAGGTATAGGAGTAGTAAATGCAGGCCATTGTCCTGCTCCAGTAGTCGAAGCCATTCGCGAACAAGCTGGTAAATATCTGCACACCAGTTTTAATGTAGTGACTTATGAGCCATACATTGAATTGTGTGAAGAACTTGCAGAAATTCTTCCTCACGGAGATCATACTAAGGTCATGCTCATTAGTACTGGTGCAGAAGCGGTAGAAAATGCCATCAAGATTGCCAGACAAGCAACTCAAAGACCTGCGGTCTTGTGTTTTAGTGAGGCTTATCATGGTAGAACTTTGATGGGGATGACCTTGACAAGTAAAGTAAATTATAAATTCTCTTGTGGTCCATTCGCTCCTGAAGTTTACAGATTGCCATTTCCAAATTTCTACAAGAATGCAGGAAACCTTTCTATGGATGAATTTGTAGAAAGTGAGTTAAGAAGACTTTACGATAGTGCAAAGACTTTAGTTGATATCAATACGGTAGCAGCTATCATCGTTGAACCCATACAAGGTGAAGGCGGCTTCAATCCGATTCCGAAAAAGTATTTAGAAGGTCTACGTGCCTTTTGTGATGAATATGGTGTGATGTTAATTTTTGACGAAATACAAAGTGGGTTTTGTAGAACAGGTCATTGGGCAAGCTGGCAACATTATGGCGTACAGCCAGATTTAAGTACGTATGCCAAATCCATGGGATCTGGTTTACCGATCGCAGCAGTTGTGGGTAAAGCCAAAATAATGGATGCTGCTTTACCAGGAACCATAGGAGGAACCTATATTGGCAGCCCGGTTTGTTGTGCTGCTGCTTTAGCAACCATAAAATATATGAAAGAAATCAATCTTAATGAAAGAGCCATACACATTGGCGAAATCGTAATGCAGCGCATGAAGGATTTACAAGAAGAGGTTTCAGAAATAGGGGAAGTAAGAGGAATTGGTGCTATGATTGGCATCGAATTTATTAAAGATAAAAACCCAAACTCTCCACACTCCGAGTTGTGTGATCAAATTGTCAAGGGGTGTGCACAGGACGGCCTTATTCTTTTAAGCGCTGGCACTTATAAAAATGTTATTCGTATACTTTCCCCTCTGGTGATCACAGACGAAGAATTGTACAAAGGACTGGACATTTTGGAAAACAACATTTTGAAAAACACCCGAAGCACGACTCAAAAAGTCTTGAGTTGGTTCAAAAAAAATTAATAATATTTCAATAAATTGGTTATTCATAATGAATAGCCATTCACAATTAATAAATCAATAAATGAGACCATTTGCAATAGCAGGAATACAAATGAAAGTTTCAGCTGTTAATTCTAATGTAGAATTGATGAAGTTGAAATTAGATATAACAATGAGCCTTTATCCATGGGTAGAAATGGTTGTCTTTAGTGAGTTATGTGGTCACGGACCTCTTACTCATACTGCAACAGAAATACCAGGATCATTTGAGGAAGAAATGCAAGCCATGGCCAAAAAACACGGCGTTTGGCTACTTCCAGGAACAATTTTTGAAAAAAGTGAAGGGCATATTTACAATACGGCAACAGTTATTAATCCACAAGGGGAAGTTGTAACTAGATACAGAAAAATGTTCCCTTTTTATCCTTACGAAGTCGGCGTAACACCAGGTTCTGGTTTTTGCGTTTTCGATGTACCAGGGGTAGCCAAATTTGGTTTATCCGTTTGTTACGACATGTGGTTTCCAGAAACAGTAAGAACACTGGCTGTTATGGGTGCAGAAGTAATCATACATCCTACCATGACAGGGACTATAGATAGAGAAATAGAATTATCTATTGTTCGAGCCATGGCAGCTTGTAACCAGTGCTACTTTTTCGACGTTAATGGACTCGAGTCTGGAGGTAATGGAAAATCTTTGGTTTGTGGACCAGATGGACGAGTCATTTATCAAGCCGAAGGAAATGAAGAGATTTTTCCTATAGAATTGAATATTGAACGTGTAAAACGAAGTCGAGAATTAGGTGTCCTAAGATTGGGACAACCTCTGAAAAGTTTCAGAGACCATATTGGTGAATTCAATATTTATCAACAAGGTGTTCAATTGCCTTATTTGGATTCGTTAGGACCCTTAATAAAGCCTACAAAGATGGATACTTTAGCAAAACTGAAGTTACAAGAACACGAATACGAGAAGAATAATCCTACACAATCACAAGGATATAAAGGATTTACAAAATAAAAAACTAAAGATATGGGCGGTACAGCACCGAAACACAAGAAAAAAGAAAGTATGAAGGATGCAGTTAGTTGGTTTGAAATACCAGCGCTTAATTTTCAACAGTCAGTTAATTTTTACAATCAAATTTTTGGTATCGATATGGAAACCAAGCTTGATGATAATTATGCTATGGCATTTTTTCCTGTCAAAAACGGTGTTGGAGGTTCCATAGTTGCTGGGCCGGGGTCGACTCCAGGTGAGGCGGGTCCATTGGTATATCTTAATGCAGGTAAAGACTTAAATCCAGTTCTTAATCAAGTAGAGCTAGCTGGTGGTCGAATTGTTATGCCAAAGACTTTTATCAGTGATGATGCTGGATACTTTGCTATTTTTATAGATCCAGAAGGAAATAAGTTAGCTCTGCATTCAAGTAAATAAACTATGATAAAAAACAAGCAAAAGAGTTCGAGTCATTATAATATCAATCAGTTAAGGTTAGAATCCTGGAACGAGCTTAAAAGTGAATGTTCCCATCTGGAAACTTTGAAACGAAATACTCCTGATAGTAAAAAGCAAAAGGAATTTGTTAAATCCCTTTTTAAAAAAATTGAAACTGTTGAAAGTTATTTTGCATTACCAGGGATTTCAAAAATGGGAATGCTCCAGGATATGCTCGAAAGAAACGAGTTTACATCTTTAGCACATAAAATTACTGAAATCACTAAGTTATTGGTCAGTGATAGATACCGAAGCAATCCAGATATTTTTGATGATGAGGATACAAGTGGTGAGTTGGTTGAGGTTTCAGGCAATAGTGATGGGAAAACTAAAAATTACTTTGAAGTATTATTTGTTGAAGACATCTCCCTACAGGAGGAACAAAAATTAAAATCAGATTTAAATGAAGTCGCAACTGACAACGATCAATTTGATTATAAAATAATTGTTCAAAGAAGTTTTCAGGATGCATTGATTGCCTTGTATTTCAACAGTAATATTCAAGCAGTAGTTATTCGTTATGCACCTCCTTTTAGGTCAAAAAAAATCACATCGGTTATAGAGCCCTTTATACAAAATGTTTTAAGCTTAGATATGGCTTCCAAGCCCGAAAGTGAACTTGGGCCTTTACTTGGTCGACTTGTGAAAAAATTCAGACCCGAATTGGATACCTATTACGTAACCGATACATCGCTTGGAAACTTAAAAGATAATACGCTCAAAACTTTCAATCGAATATTTTATAGAGCAGAAGATGTTCAGGAGTTACATTTGACGATATTGAGGGGTATTTATGAACGTTACCAAACTCCTTTTTTCACAGCAGTAAAAGAATACAGTAAAAAACCGACAGGCGTTTTTCACGCCATGCCTATTTCACGAGGAAATTCCGTTTTTAAATCCAGATGGATCAATGATTTTGGTAAGTTCTATGGCCGTAATATGTTTTTGGCAGAAACCTCTTCTACTAAAGGCGGATTGGATTCTTTATTACAACCTACGGGGACTCTAAAAAAAGCACAAGAAATGGCAAGTGATGCTTACGGCTCACTCAATACCTTTTTTGTCACTAATGGCACGTCAACTTCCAATAAAATTGTTGTACAAGCTCTGGTGAAGCCAGGTGATGTTATTCTGATTGATAGAGATTGCCATAAATCTCATCATTACGGACTCGTTTTGGCTGGTGCATATCCAGTTTATCTGGATTCATATCCTATTGAGAAATACTCTATGCACGGTGCCGTTCCTTTGGAACAGATGAAAGAAAAATTACTTCAACTTAAAGAAGCTGGCCGGCTTAATCTTGTTAAGATGTTATTGTTGACCAATTGTACTTTCGACGGGTTGGTTTATAACGTTGAAAAGGTGATGGAAGAAATTCTTGCTATCAAACCGGACATTATTTTTCTTTGGGATGAAGCCTGGTTTGCTTTTGCCGGATTCACATATAATTACAAGCAAAGATCGGGAATGTTTGTAGCCAATAAACTTCATAAGAAATACAAAAGCTCAAAATATAGGATAGAATACGAAGAACACATTAAAAATCTTAAGAAAGGAGAAATACCTAAACTTCCAGACCCAGATCAAGTTCGAATACGTGTATATTCTACACAAAGTACACATAAAACCTTGAGCAGTTTTAGACAAGGTTCTATGATTCATGTTTGGGATGAAGACTTTAGAAAGAAAAGTCAAAATACCTTTATGGAAGCCTATATGACTCATAGTTCTACCTCTCCAAATTACCAGATTTTAGCTTCCTTGGATGCAGGAAGAAGACAGGTTCAATTTGAAGGTTACGAACTCGTTGAAAAGAGCATTGAACTGGCGATGGTATTGAGAGCTAAGATTAATGATCATCCAAAACTGAATAAATACTTTGATGTACTAACCATAGGTGATTTTATCCCAGACAAATACAGAGAATCTGGTTTAGCAGAATATTACAAGCCTAATGTTGGCTGGAACCGAATGGAAACGGCTTGGAAAGAGGATGAGTTTGTATTAGATCCTACCAAAATCACCTTGCACATTGGAAAAACAGGAGTCGATGGCGATACCTTCAAGAATAAGTATCTCATGGATAAGTTTAGTATTCAGATCAATAAAACGTCAAGGAATACGGTTTTATTCATGACCAATATTGGAACCACAAGGAGTAGTATAACTTACCTCTATAATGCATTGCTAAAAATTGCAGATGAGTTGGATGCAGAGCAATTGTCTCATTCCTCAAAAGAGCAAACTATACTAAAAAATAGAGTCAGTTCTTTAACAAAAGATTTCCCACCATTACCAGACTTCAGTTACTTCCATAGTTCATTTCAGGCGGTTCCTGGTGTACCAGGGGGGAACATTAGAGGAGCATTTACTTTGGCTTATGATGAGGAAAATTACGAATATGTTCCACTCGAGGAATGTTTACCATCCATGAGTGAAGGTAGAACATTAGTGGCTTCTTCATTTATTATACCGTATCCTCCAGGATTTCCAGTACTCGTTCCTGGTCAGGTTGTAAGTAAGGAAATTATTCATTTCTTAACAGCTTTGGATGTTTCTGAAATTCATGGCTATCAACCTGAATTAGGACTACGTGTGTTCAAGGATAATATTTTGAACAGACAAAAAACAGTATCTTCTATGGGAAGCAATGGAAGTGTCAAAAAAAAGAATTTAACTAAATAAAAGCATTATGAAATCAAACGATAAAAATACATCAACAAAAAAAGAAGATCAGACCCCTAAGCATGCTACTGTTACAGGAAAGGATGAGACAAAAATTCCACGCCGGGGGAAGTCGAATAAAACCAAAAAAGTATCTGTTGCAAAAAAATCTGGAGCTAAACCTATAGCGGCTACAATACCTAAAAAACGGGGAAGACCTAAAAAAGGAGAGCTAAAAGGGGTTTCAGATATTCGTAGGGCATTTCATAAAAATGAAGAACCACTTTATTTTATTAGTGCCACCAATTTTAATCTACTTGGTGCAGACGAATGGATCAAAGGCTTTCGATTTATCACTTATATCGAATGTTTTGATGGTCAACATCCCAACGTATTTTCCCCTAAGAATGAAATTCCACATGATGATTTTGAAGGAATAGAAGACATCAATAATTACTTGCTTCAGCATCCAGAAGTTCAGGATTACATCAAAACGCGTTCTGTAGATGGAAGAGCTGGAAAAGCGATGTTCTTGATGTTCAATGAAGAAACAGAGCGCTTGGCAGAAAAACTTGGTTTAGAAATCATGTTTCCTAAGGCAGAAATGCGAACCTTTCTAGACAATAAAGTTAATACCAATCGTATTGCAGAAAAAGCAGGAGTCGCTTGTGTTCCTTATGTTCTTTCTAAGGTAAATGATTATGAGCATTTAAGTGAAATCTCTAAACATTTAGGTAATCAACTGGTAATTCAAACTCCATTTGGAGATTCTGGGCATACCACCTTCTTTATATCCAACGAAGAAGAATATGATGAATATGCAGAAGAAATTGAAGCTGAAGAGGAAGTAAAAATCATGAAGCGTATCCGTTGTAAAGGAACCGCTATTGAAGCGTGTGTAACGCGACACGGAACTATTGTTGCTCCATTGATGACCGAGTTGGTTGGATTTGAAGAGCTGACGCCTTATGAAGGAGGATGGTGCGGTAATGAAATCTATCCAGATGCGTTTACACCAGAACTAAGAAAAAAAGCTGCAGAATTTACTCAGCTTTTTGGAAATCAATTGCGTGAAGAAGGCTATAAGGGTTACTTTGAACTTGATTTTTTAATTGATCAGGACAATGGAGAAATCTATTTAGGTGAATTGAATCCTAGAGTCACTGGAGCGAGTTCAATTACAAATCATGCAGTATTTGCCCTAGCTGATGCGCCATTATTTGTATTTCATATCTTAGAATGGATGAATTTAGATTATGCATTGGATGTAGAGGAAATCAACAAACGTTGGGCTAACCAAGATAATATTGATGGTTGGAGCCAACTGATTGTAAAACACACAAGCGATACGATAGAGTATGTTACCGAATCTGCCAAATCTGGTATTTGGAGATTGTACGATACAGGTCATATTCAATTTGACAGAATGGATACCCACAGACGTGCAGTGCAAAATGAAGGAGAAGCCTTTTTTATGAGAATTGCTAAAAAAGGAGATTACCTTTATGAAGGAGCAGATATGGGAATTTTGGTAACTCGAGGTCGTATGATGACTGATGACTTTAAACTAAACGATAGAGCAAAATCTTGGATAAAAGCGATTCGTAATCAATTTTCTTCTGTTATGGTAGAAGATAAGCGAAAGTCAAATTTATCTGGATCACTTACAAAATAACTAGCTAAGCCTATCAAAACAATGTTGATAGGCTTGACTTTCTATTAAAAATTCAAATCTCTATATGCAGATTAATTTTAAGACGATTTCAGAACCAAGTTTACCAGGCTTAAAATGGCAAAACTTGTTCTTTACGCATTGGGATGCTTATAAAAAGTGGTTAATCGAAAATGAAAAACAAGTTCCAACTTCAGATTTAAAAACTTCTCAATCAGCTCTCAGGATACACATGCCCGAATTGTGGGACACTTACGAGCGACTTTGTCAACTTGTAGATTCAGACAAATTAGCTGCTAAATTTCTGACGGGATATCAGCCTCCATTTTACGTCAGTGGATGCTCTAATGCTATACTAGAAGGTGACGATTTTCAACTTGTTCGTAATTATGATCATCATCCAGACTTGTTTGAAGGTGTTCAAATACTTACAAAATGGAATCAGAAAAGAGTTATTGCAGTTAGTGATTGTTTGATTGGGGTTCTGGACGGAATCAATGATGATGGTTTAGTCGTTTCCTTAACTTTTGGAGGTAGAAAAGTTACAGGGCAAGGTTTTGGAATCCCTTTTATTTTAAGATATATTCTTGAGTTTTGCTCTAATGTGGAAGAGGCGATTGAAGTTTTAATCAGGATTCCTTCCCATATGGCTTATAACGTGAGTATCGCTGATAAGTCGGGGAGTTATAAAACTGTGAGGGTGGCGCCAGGAGAAAAAGCTGTAATAACAAATTCAGCGTATACCACTAATCATCAAAAGAAAGTAGACTGGCCAGAAAATGCTAGATTTAATAAAACAATAGAACGTTCCCTGTTTTTAAGTCATTTACTTGAAGAACAAGATCTATCAACAGAAAATTTAGTCTCTGCCTTTCTAAGAAAACCTCTTTACAATGATCTTTTTAAAGAAGGCTTTGGCACTTTATTTACCGCGTCATATTTTCCAAAATCAGGAGAGGTGGACTTGCACTGGCCACACCAAAAAATAAGTCAAAGTTTTGATAATTTTGAAGAGAAAGAAGAAACCATCACCCTGCATCAGAGAAGGAAAAAGCGATCCAAAAATAATCAGTTTTCAATTCCTTATCAGGGTTATACTGCCAAAACTATAACCTATTCTAACCCCATTTTAAATAAAGCAGTTTCCAAAAAGCCCAAAGAAATCACAAACGAGTTTTTAAAAGAAGTTTGGTCAGTTACAAAATCCTGATCATGTCTTTTAATACCAAGACCTCATATTCAATTTCTATATTGAATGAATCTCATAAACATATACACAAATGAAATTTCAAAGTAAAAACCCCTTCAATGGTGACCATATCGCCGAATATACTACACTTACAACTGAAGAACTCAATGGAAAACTTGAAGCTTCAGCCGAAGCATTTAAACATTGGAAAACAACTCCTTTAATTGAAAGAACCGACCTTCTTAAAAAGGCTGGACAAATACTTAGAGATAATTTAGATGAATACGCAGAGATTATAACCTTAGAAATGGGTAAACCTATTTCAGAATCAAAATCTGAAGTCAATAAATGTGCTTGGGTGTGTGATTACTATTCAGAACATGCGGAAGAGTTTCTTGCTATCGAAACCATTGAAACTGATGCTTCTAGAAGTTTTGTTCGTCACGACCCTATCGGTGCAGTTTTCGCCGTCATGCCTTGGAATTTTCCATTTTGGCAAGTATTTCGTTTTGCAGCACCAACCTTGACAGCGGGAAATACGGGACTTTTAAAACATGCCCCAAATGTCTTTGGCTGTGCTCAAAAAATAGAAGAGGTCTTTTTAAAAGCAGGTTACCCTAAAGGCGTTTTTCAGAACTTGATTGTTCATCACGATGAGACTGAAAAAATTGTATCACACGATACCGTTCGGGCTATAACTTTAACCGGTAGTGAAGCTGCAGGCTCTGCTGTTTCACAAATCGCTAGTAAATACATTAAAAAAAGTCTGTTGGAACTTGGAGGAAGTAATTCGTTTATTGTTTTAGACGATGCAGACTTAGATAAAGTCGTAAATACGGCGGTTCAGGCTAGAATGATGAATAGTGGTCAGAGTTGTATTGCAGCTAAACGCTTTATTGTAATGGATTCCATTTATGACGAGTTTGTATCCAGATTTATTGAAAAAGCAAAACAATTAAAAGTGGGGGATCCCATTTCAGAAGATACTCAAATTGGAACTTTGGCACGTAAAGATTTGGCAGATAAACTTCAAAAGCAGGTGCAGGACTCCATAAAACAAGGGGCTAAATTATTACTTGGAGGGAAACAAAATGAATGCTTTCATGAGCCAACAGTTTTAGGAGAAGTAACATCCGAAATGGCTGCTTTTAAGGAAGAAACCTTCGGTCCACTGGCCGCAATGATCAAGGTAAAATCTGCAGATGAAGCTTTTGAATTGGCTGAACAATCTAAGTTTGGGCTTGGATTAAGCGTCTTTACCAAAGATATTGATAAAGCTTTAAGCTATTCTGATAAAGTAAGTGATGGCGCATTTTTCGTCAATGAACTGGTGAAATCTGATCCCCGCTTGCCTTTTGGAGGAACAAAGACCTCTGGTTTCGGACGTGAATTAGCCAAAGATGGCATAATGGAATTTATTAATCGGAAGGCAGTTTATGTAAAAGCATAATAGAATATTTTAATAATGTTTTTGCATTGAGTAGTACCATGAAAAAAGTAATTATTGCCTCAAAAAATCCAGTAAAGCTTCAAGCTGCCAAAAATGGTTTGGAAAGGATGTTTCCCAGTCAGGAATTCGAGTGTATCGGAGTATCTGTGCCTTCCAATGTATCCGATCAGCCTATGAGCGACGATGAGACTTTTCGTGGAGCAAAAAACAGAGCTGATAACGCTTCGACTACACATGAAGGCGATGACTTTTATATTGGAATTGAAGGGGGGATAGAAATTACTGATGGTGAAATGCAGGCTTTTGCCTGGATAGTTATTAAGTCGCATAACAAGTACGGTAAATCCAGGACAGGTACATTTTTTCTTCCCAAACAAGTAGTTAACCTGATCAAGGAAGGTAAGGAGCTAGGTGAAGCAGATGATATTGTTTTTAAACGTGACAATTCCAAACAAAAAAGCGGAGCCGTTGGAATTTTGACAGGAGATATTATTGATAGAACTGCCTATTATACAGAGGCTGTTATTTTAGCCTTGATTCCTTTTAAGAATGCGGATTTATATTAATGATGCTTTACTTTTTTAGGGTTTAATTGACTTTATGCCAATGTTGTGAGTAAGCCGCCTTTATTGTCACCTAAAAAACAAAACCCCCATATACACTGGGTATATGAGGGTTTATTGTGGAGTCGGGGAGAGTACTACAAAGCAATAATACAATTTTAATCAACTCCTATAAACCTTCAATAAAGATACTTAAAAGCAATGATAACAATGATTTGTATATAAATATACTATTTGTTTTGATTTGTTTTGATTGTTTTTAGTTTCTGTTTGCCGTACATTTACCGTACAACTTAATTTAATCTGTATGGCTACCGTTAATTTTTTATACCGTTCAAAGAGAGATACAGCGTTTCTAGTAGCTCGTTTTTTATTTAGGGATAATGATACACCCTCTAAAATTAAAGATCGTCAAACTAAAGAATATAAAGAAGTTCCTTATACAGATTATGTATTGTCATCCAATACTAAAATCGAAATATTAAAAGACCATTGGAACAAAATTAGAAAGCTTAAAAGAATCAATGAACCTGATATACTAGATACAGAGTATAAATTTAAGATTGAGAGTAAGCCTTTAAACGATTATATCATCAAAAGGTTTAATAATGCTGAAATTTCGGAAGTCAATAAAGTATGGTTTAAAAAGGTAGTTGATGAGTATTATAATATCATTGAATTGATTGAAGACAATGAAATTGATATAAGAGGTAAATCATTTATAGATGCTGAATCTAAGTATTTCAATCCAACCTCAGAAAGTTTAACCGAAAACTTAATTGGTTACTTTGATGTTTTTATAGATAACCAAAAAGGAGAAATTAAAGAATCTTCAATAAAAAAATATAGAGTTATCCAGTCAAAACTGAAACGTTTTGAGAAACATTTTAAAACTACATTGAAGGTAAAGGATATAAACGAAAATTTTAAAAAGCAGTTTAGAAAGTTTTGCGACCTGAACCAATACTCACAAAACACCAGACAAAGAGAATTGGTTTTGATTAAGACGGTTTGTTTTAATGCTAAACATAATGGAATTGAAGCCAGTCATCAACTCAATAAAGATTTAAAGTTCAAAAGAGAAACGGTCAAGCATCCTTATTTGAGCCTTATTGAGCTTGAAACTATAAAGAACAAAGTATTTGATAAGGAACATCTAAACAATGCTAGAGACTGGCTTATTGTGAGTTGTTTCACCGGTCAAAGGGTTTCAGACTTTATGAAATTTACAAAAGATAATATTAGAATTGAAGACGGTAAAAAGTACATAGACTTCAAACAGCTTAAAGGTAGTAAACTCACTACAATACCAGTATTAAAACAAGTTGAAGAGATATTAAACAAAAGAAAGGGAGAGTTCCCTCGACCAATTTCAGATCAAAAATATAACGACTATATCAAAGAGGTTTGTAAACAATGTTGTATAAATGAGGTTATGAATGGTAAAAAACGAATAAGCATAGCACCAGAGGGAGTGAAGCCGAAAAAGCACCATTATAGAGATGTTATAACCACAGCACCAAAGCACGAATTTATAAGCTCTCATATTGGTAGACGGTCGTTTGCTACAAATCATTATGGCAAAGTTCCAACGACTTATTTAATTGGTATTACAAACCACAGCACCGAAGCACAATTTTTAAACTATATCCAAAAAGCTGAAAGCGACCTAGCTAAAGATGCACACCAATATTTTAATTAAAAATAAAGTTGTTTTTAAACGTGCATTTTATGCATTTACTACATTCATATAAAAAATAGACTAATGATAATTGATTTTCTTAAAGAGCTGAATCCTGATTTTAAAAACATTGATGAGGTTTACAACAAAGCACTAAAGGAGTACAATCCTGAACCTGATAATCGAAGTGAAGTAATGTTTATTGATAGTTTTGATTTTGATGAGATTGAATTTAATGAAGATTTAGAAACTCGTTTAAGTATGTATTTATCCCAAAAAAGGACTAAAGTTGACTGGAAAAACATAGATTATTATAATAGATACATTAAGACAAAAGAATTTAATCCTTGGTTTACTTATGCATTTCAGACCAATAAAGACCGTATATCTTATGAAGATGCAAAAGTAAGATTTAAAATAATATTAGAGCGTTACAACTTTATTTATGAAAAACTAAATTCTGATCAGAAGGATGAATTTAAGTTAGATTTCATTGACTTACTCCATGGGTATAAAGCAAAAGTTCTAAAATCTAAACATAAAAAAATCATTGATGACACAATAAAAGAACTTGAAAGAAAAAATCAGACAAACTCGAGGGCAAAGGGTAAGCCTGGCAGAAAAAAAGCCAAAATCAAAGATGCTAAAGAATATCTGAAAAATATTGATGCACCTGAAACAAAAGAAAAGTTTATTCTGTTTTTACAAAATGAATACAAAAATCCAACACCAAAGGAATTTGCTCATTTAATGTATGCTTTAAATGAATTGGGTTTTATTAACATTGATAGCAATATAGTTTATAAAAAATCATTTGAAAAAGTACTATCAACTGAACAAGAAATCGGTACTGAATCAAATTTTAATCGAACATATAGCTCAATTGATAAAAGAAATAATTTAGTCAATTCTATAAAAGAGACTATAAAAAAAAGACAAATTGATGTTTAAAACCAATCAACTTCACTTGTTTTATTCATTCAAACAATTAAGGCAATTTTAAACAATTGACAATCATATAATTAAGTTGTTTTTGACACTATTTTTGATTTAAATATTAATATCAAAGGTATGGAATCACAAATTCAATTTATCAACACCAGTCCAGAAGATGCTTCAAAACCAACCGTCGAAGCAATAAAAAAACTTCTGGAAGACTTCAAAAAAGACATACTAGCTAAAAATGCTAATGATGAATTATTAAGTCGTGAGCAGGCTTGCGAGTTTCTACAAATAAATGCATCAACTTTATGGGCTTGGGAAAATAGAGGGAAAGTCAAATCTTATGGCATCTCGGGTAATCGTAGATATTATAAGCGTTCAGAGCTTATGCAAGCATTGAAACCTATAAATAAATAAGGCTATGAGTACAGAAAATACAAATAGCCTTAAATATAAAACCCAGTATAAAAATAAGACTTTAAGCTCAAATCCTGAAGCTTTCAAAGCTTTAATTTCTAATGATTTAGAGACTCGATCAGCTATTGAAATTGATAATACTTCTGTTAATGTTAACGACATACTAGAAAAATTACTTGATCAAATAAAGCCGATAGATTTTAAAGTTTTGGCTTATCCCGAAATCATTGAAATTAGGGAGAGACTTAAAGAGCTAAAGCAATATGCTTTAAGCGAAGACGGTAGTTTCAATAAAGAGAATGAAACCGAATTAAAAGAATACCAGAAGCTCAACAAAAAAATAAATTCTTTTAAGCTTTCAAAACCTCATTTTTTGATTTTAGTAGTTGAACAATTACAAGTTGTTGCAATTTCAAATAAATGGGGCTTATGCAAAAAGAACGGCTTTATCTATTTGTTTAATGGTGCATACTGGAATGAGATAGACAAAGAGCAGTTTCAATTTTTTATTGGTAAGGTCGCTTTAAAAATGGGAGTTGATAAGTTTAGGGGTAAAATTCACACCTTTAAAGAAGACTTGTACAAACAGTTTTTAAGTGATAGTTATTTGCCTACACCAAAGAGAGATAAAAACAGCGTTTTAATCAATCTTCAAAATGGAACTTTTGAGCTGAAAGCAAACTCTCAAAAGTTAAGAGACTTTCAACAAAAAGACTTTATCACTCATCAATTACCATTTGAATATGATCCAGAAGCTAAAGCACCTTTATTTAAAAAATACTTATCTGAAGTATTACCCGATAATGATAAACAGCGAGTATTGGCTGAATATTGCGGTTATATTTTTATACGATCTAGCGTTTTAAAGCTTGAGAAAATGCTAATTCTTTATGGCTTCGGCGCCAATGGCAAGTCGGTTTTCTTTGAAATAATAAACGAATTGCTTGGTATTGAGAACGTTGCAAATTACAGCTTAAAAAGCTTGACAAATGATAATGGATATTTCAGGGCAAAAATTGCAAATAAGCTAGTAAACTATGCAAGTGAGATAAATGGTAAACTAGAAACCGACGTTTTTAAACAAATGGCTTCAGGCGAACCAATCGAAGCCCGTTTACCTTATGGCGAATCGTTTACAATTAATGAGTACGCAAAATTAATTTTCAACTGCAATACATTACCTAAAGAAGTCGAACATACAAACGCTTTTTTTAGACGCTTTTTAATAATTGGTTTTGATGTAACAATACCAGAAGACAAACAAGATAAGGAGTTAGCAAAAAAGATAATTCAAAACGAACTTTCGGGAGTATTTAACTGGATTTTGGAAGGCTTGCAAAGACTTATGAAGCAAAAGAATTTCAGTAAATGTGAAGCTATTGAGAAAGCTCGACAAAATTATATGAAAGAGTCTGACAGCGTTCAAACCTTTTTAGATGACAATGGCTATAAAATAGATGTGAATGAGTACACAGCTGTAAAAGAGCTATACTCCTACTATAGAATGTTTTGTATTGAAGACGGGTTTAAACCTGTGAACAAGTCAAATTTTATGAAGCGGTTAAGACATCATAAAGTTTTGGTAGAGCGAAAATCTAACGGATTTGTAGCCTATGTTAAAACAGAATTAAGGTATTAATATGGAAAACTTCAAATACATACTAGACAATTCCAGTAAAAAGTTTGTTTGTCCTAATTGTCAAAAAAGGCGTTTTGTGAAATACATTGATACAGCTACTGGAATGTATCTAAATGTAAACTTTGGAAGATGCGACCGATCAGGTAATTGCGGTTATCATAAAGCACCAAAAAAAGCTACTGTAGGATATTCAATAAAGTTTTTATCCATTGAAGATATAAGCCCAAAAGCAAAAAAGGCAATCAATGAGAACGGCAATATCTTAATAATTCCAAAGTCTCAAATACTGGATAAAGACAACAAAAATTTGTGGCTTACTGAATGGTATCTAAATAAAGAATCAATCAATTTATCAGGGTACAAAAGTAAAAGCTTCAGTAATGATGAGATCGTTAACATCACAATACCAAAACAAATTGAACCCAAAAAACCAACATATCATAATTTACAGTTACTCGATAAAATGTTTGTTGATGAAGATATTGAAGACAACTTTATTAAACACTTACTGAAACGCTTTGATGCTGAATTAGTTGATAAGGCTAAAGAAGATTATCTAATTACAGGAACTCATCTCAAATGGAATAATTCAACAATCTTCTGGCAAATAGATGAAAACGAAAATATAAGGGCTGGCAAAGTAATGCTTTATAATTCTGAAACTGGTAAGCGAATTAAAGAACCTTACAATCATATTAACTGGCTTCACAGTATCTTAAAAAAAGATGGTTTTATAATAGATCAATGCTTATTTGGTATGCACTTAATCAATGGAGATTATCTAAAATCAATTGCAATCGTCGAAAGCGAGAAAACAGCCGTTATAATGAGCATTATCCTACCTGAATATATCTGGCTTGCAACTGGTGCAAAACATAATTTAAAGCTTGATAAGTTGAAACCTTTAAAGAATAGGAGCATAGTTTTATATCCAGATAAAGGAGAGTTTGAGAACTGGCAAAAGGAAAGTTATAAAGCCAATAAAAACGGCTTCAATGTTAAAATGAGTGATTTAATAGAAAAATCAAAACTAGATACCGGAAGTGATTTAGTTGATTTATACGAATCTAAAATAGTTTAAAATAGTTATGGCAAATACTACAGGAAAAAAGTTTGGAGGTCGAAAAAAGGGTACACCAAACAAAGACACAAAAGATCTAAGGCAAAAAGTTGATATTCTTTTATCTGAAAAATGGGAACAACTTGAAAACGATCTTAAAGAACTAAGTCCAAAAGATAGAATTGATACTTATATCAAATTAATGGAATATGCTTTACCAAAACTAAATAGAACCGAATTAAAAGGTACAGATAAGCTTGAGGACATTTTAAATATGACTTCAAAAGAACGGCAAATTAGAATCAAAGAATTAACCAATCAACTTAAAAAGGCATGAATCCAGAAGATGAATTAAAGCTATTAAAAGACATAGAGCAGGCCAAAAAACATTATTTCTTTTTGGTTCTTGAAAATGATGAAGGTATTTTTTTGTGTAATTCTGAAGATGAATTTATTAGAGACAATCTTAAAGCCGTCAAAAAAGAAGACGGTAAAACATATTATAAAAGTAAAGATGTAACTGAATTGTTACCAAACATTATTCGATTCGAATTAATTAAAAATAACCATTAACACTAAATTTTAAATTATGAATACCAATTTTAAACCCGTAAAAGTTTACACAGATCAAAAAAGAATTGATGCAATTCTAAGTAATCAGGAAAACATTGTTCAAAAAGTGAATGATTTTATTCCAGAGCTAAAAACATTATTTGAAAATGATTTGAATGATGAAGACATCGAAAACATTTTATTTAAAAGGACAAACGCTATTGATGAGAAACTTAAATCAGAGTTTGAGTTCACTAAAGCATCAAAGCAGTTTAATCTGGAAGCATCCGGAAAGCTAAAGACTTACGAAAAAGTTATTCAGGATATTCAAAAAATACCTAGATTAGATTATACAATAATTGAAGACGGTCTGGCTATTACTAAAGAAGAGTATAAAAAAGAAATTCGATCTAATAATACTCACTTTACAGATAATCAGGCTCAAAATGATGCTTTGTATAAATTCAATGTAATTATCGAAAATATTAACTCACTTTTGGAAGTTGGTTTAATTACAACTTTAGACATTAGAGATATTGAAAAAGCTTTTCGATTTATCAAATGGGAAAATCAAAGGTTTGAGTTAAGAAGTACTTATTTGCTAAGAATCAAAGAGAATTTTCGAGTTATGGCATTTTAGTATATCAGCACAAAGCCTGATTAATTTCAAAACCGTACTTTCTCAAGTGCGGTTTTTTTATAGCTATGCACGAAATGCATAAAATGTACGTCTAAAAACATCTTTTTTATTTTGATAATTATACAATAAATAAGGCTTAATCTTTTGAACAATACATAAATCGTACAATTTCAGAAATAAAAAAACCTTAATACATTGATTAACAATATACTAAGGTTTTTTATTGTGGAGTCGGGGAGACTCGAACTCCCGTCCAAACAAGCAATTCAACAGCCTTCTACACGCTTAGTTTTCTCTTGGGTTTTCGAGACAAGACTGGCTGAAAACCACCTACCTTGCCCTTATCCTCGATTAAGTTTCACCAACGCATCAAGGCCCTGCGTTAGCTATATTTACTTTACCGGTGCCTCTGTTGCAAACGCCGTAAATCAAGGCTTTTGCGAGACATCTTAGCTCCCAACCTTGTTGGGATTAAGCATATCCTACTGTGATTCGGATTATGCAGCCAAGGCGTAGTTATCTTCGCCGTTTAAAAAAGTGTGAAACATGAGATTTACGAGCTATATCCCAGCGCTCGGCGTGCTTACCATCCAATTGGTCTTGCTGTCAAAACCAAATCGACCCCATAAAAATGAGTGAAGCATTATAACTAGCTATCACGTCAATGAACATGTTTTGGGCGTTCCCCTTATGTCAGCTCTCGCTTCCATAAGCGTCGGGCTATCCGCTATATCTTTTTGAGCCTTTTATCAAAGCACAAAAAGGATGTCACTTCTATCCCTAACGCAGGCTGGTCAATAACTTATGGTTAAATCATAAAACCAGTGTTTCCCTCCCAAAACAGGAATGCAAAAGTAGATATAAATACTATATTTGAAGTGAAAAATCATCTTAAAATTAGAGGTATGAAAATTGGACTTATTAAAGAGCGCAAAACCCCACCAGACCGTAGGGTTGTCTTCTCACCTCAGAAAGCAGCGGAAGTCCAAAGTCAGTTTAAGGATTTACAATTTGTCGTAGAACCATCGGACATTCGTATATTTTCAGACGAAGCTTATCTAAATCAAGGTTTGGAGCTTTCAGAAAATATATCTAATTGTGATGTTTTATTAGGTGTCAAAGAAGTTCCTGAAGAGGCTTTGATTCCCAACACCTCTTATTTTTTCTTTTCGCATACCATCAAAAAACAACCTTACAACAGAGACTTGCTCAAAGCTGTTTTGGATAAAAATATTCAACTTTACGACCATGAAGTTATCACGGCGGCAAGTGGCAACCGACTTATTGGCTTTGGTCGCTATGCGGGCTTGGTAGGCGCATACAATGGTTTTAGAGCTTTAGGACTACGAGATCAACTTTTCGAACTACCCAAAGTGGATAATCTTGCAGATTTGGATGCTTTAAAGCAAGAACTTGATAACATAAAAGTTCCTAACCTCAAAATTTGTCTTTCAGGACTTGGAAAAGTCGCCAGAGGAGCTAAAGAAATTCTAGATTACCTTCAAATTAAAGAAGTTGGAGTAGAGGTGTACCTCAATTCTACTTTTGAAGAACCAGTGTATGCTGTCATTGATGTTTTGGATTACAACAAGCGCAAGGACGGCCAACCAGGAAAAATTTCAGAATTTTTCTTAGATCCTACTCCTTACGAATCAGACTTTATGCGTTTCGCTAAAGTCACTGATTATTTTATTGCTGGACATTTTTATGGTGACAATGCGCCATTTTTATTTTCCAGAGAAGATGCCAAACGATCAGATTTCAATATCAATCTCATAGCCGATATCAGTTGTGATATTGACGGGCCAGTAGCATCTACAATTAGACCATCTACTATAGCCAATCCATTCTATGGATACGATCCTCAAACCGAATCTGAAGTTGCTTTTGATACTAAAAACGCTATTACTGTAATGGCTGTCGATAACTTACCTTGTGAATTACCTAAAGATGCCAGCGAAGGTTTTGGAGAAATGTTTGCCGAGCATGTCATTCCAGCTTTTTTTAATGGAGATTTAGATGGAATTTTAGAACGAGCCAGAATGACTAAAGATGGTAATTTAACGCCTAAATATGCTTATTTACAAGACTTCGTTGAAGACAATGAATAACTAAATTTTGAAATTATCAATTCAAAATTGATAATTGCTTAGAAGTCTTAATTCAATTGAATCTAGTTTTATTTGGAGTATACTCCCGAGGTTTCAACTGTACTTAGCCAGACAAAAACATGAATCTTTGTTTTTTTGGATTCCTTGATTAATTGAATGCCTAACGTCCGAAATCTAAAATCTAGTATTCTATAATCGTCTCTTCCTGAGATCGTCTCACTTTTTTGAAATCAGCAAATTTATCATCTTTAGCTCGATAACCAATTGGTAAGACCAATGCTGAAGATAAATCTTTTTCATCCAATCCTAAGATATCGTCGTATGCAGAGTTTACAAATCCTTCCATTGGACAAGCATCAATTTTTTCAGCAGCACAAACAGTCAATAAATTGCCCATTGCTAGATAAGCTTGATTTTTCCCCCATTCTTTGATGTCTTGCTCGCTTCTTTTGTCAAAATCTTTAATGAGAAATTCTCGAAAAGAATTAACTATTTCGTCCTTTACATTTCTGATTTCTTTTTGCAGTTCAAAAATGTGTCTGATGAACTTCTCATCTATAGTGTTTTCAATACAAATAACTAAAACGTGGGAAGCTGTTTTGACTTGAATTTGATTGTAACTATGTTCGAATAATTTATCCTTAAGTTCTTGACTTTTTATAACAACCAACCTTAAAGGCTGAAGCCCATACGAAGTTGGAGTTAAATTAAAAGCATTTTTCAAAAGCTCGATCTTATCTGATTCTATGATTTTAGATTCATCAAATTTCTTAGTTGCATACCTCCATTCTAATGCATTAATCATATCCAATTCTTTTTTGAGCAAATATAGAATTATGATTTTTACAGTGTTTAACTTCTGAAATAATTAACTCAACTTTTGTTAAAACTAGGCGGAGATAATTTCTTCAATCTTCTCAGCTAATTTAAAATCTTTGTCAGTAACTCCATCTGCGTCGTGGGTAGATAAAGAGATTTCCAAATTATTGTAAACATTAAACCAGTTGGGGTGATGTTGCTGAGCTTCAGCTTCAAAAGCAATTCTTGTCATAGCAGCAAAAGCTTCTTTAAAGTTTTCAAATTCTAATTTGGTATGGATGGCATTTTCATTGTAAGTCCAGCCTTCAAACTTTTCTAATCTTGCTTCTATTTCTGCGTCTTGTAATGGTTTCATATATTTTATTTTAATCACAATTTACAATATTCAATGGCGAATAAAGTTATGTTTATGAAAGTTTCACAGAATTTTTTACAACTTCGTCTATGCTAATTTGTAAATTTTTTGGTAGAATATTTTCTTTCGGAATTACAGCGATGTATCGATCTTCATTAGAATTATAAACGTTCTTGAAAATTGGATTTTCAAGATTTAATCCTTTTAAGATTTCATACACTAACTCTTTATGGTGAATTAAATCTTTACTGCCGAGATGAAAAACCCCTTCTAGGTCTCTGTTAATAATGTAATGTAATTGCTGAACAAATTTATCATGAGTTGTTGCATTCATCACGACGTTGGGGAAAACTTCAATAGTTTCTTTAAGATTGTGTAGAACCGTTAATTCTTTTACCCTGGGAGAGTTATGACCGTAAATCATAGGTAATCTCACTATACTGTAGAGGTGATTTGGTAACCTTAGCAAAGCATTTTCTATTTTGATTTTAAACCTTCCATAAACACTATCAGATAATGTTTTGTCATACTCATAAGATGGATAATTTGTAAAGACATCAAATACGTTTGCGGATGATATGAAGATCAATTTTTTCTGAAATCTGATCAGGTACTCAATGATTTCAAAATGACTATGTACTTGTGCTGTAAAATCACCTCTTATAGCGGAGATAATTATATCAGGAGCAAGTTCATTAAGCAGTAGACTAACAAATTCAGTTTCCGTATCCCACTGGAACATGCGTTTGTTTTTATCCATTGTAGAATTATCTCTGGAATACGTTCCGTAAACATCATAATATGGCGATAATTCTTTGAATAAAGCATTTCCTAAGAAGCCACTGGCCCCCAAAATTAATATTTTTTTAGAATGTTTGATAATCCTTGTTTTTTCTAAATGAATTGAGCCATTCCTAAACTAGAAACGGCTCAATTCTCTAGCTTCTACTAAAGCTATTTCTTGTAAAATGGTGGTTTTACTATAACAGCTTTCACTTGTTTTTTTCTAATTTGTATAAAAATTTCATTTCCAAATTTCGCCTCTTCAGTGGTAACATAACCCATGCCAATTGCCTTCTTGAGACTAGGTGACATGGTTCCGGAGGTGACATGTCCTATACTTTCTCCCTCTGAATTAACTAATTCATATCCATGTCTGGGAATTCCCTTATCCATTACTTCAAAAGCAACCAGTTTTCTAGATGGCCCATTTTCTTTTTCCTTTTTAAGAGCTTCCGCATTGATAAAGTCTTTGTTGAATTTGGTAATCCAACCTAGCTTGGCCTCAATAGGAGAGGTGGTTTCATCAATGTCATTACCATAAAGACACATTCCCATTTCTAGTCTCAATGTGTCTCTTGCAGCCAGGCCTATAGGTTTAATACCATAGTCTTTACCAGCTTCCAGTACAGAAGCCCAGATTTGTTCAGCATCTTTATTTTTGAAATAAATCTCAAAACCACCACTTCCCGTGTAACCAGTGGCTGAAATAATTACCTCCTGAGCACCACCGAATTCTCCGACTTCAAAATGATAAAATTTAATATCTGATAAATTATGTGGTGAGATGCTTTGCATTGCTTCCACTGCTTTAGGTCCTTGTATGGCCAAAAGTGAATATTCATCTGACAGGTCTGATAATTTTGCATCAAAAGAGTTGTGAGAATTGATCCAGTCCCAGTCTTTTTCAATATTGGAAGCATTCACAACCATCATGAATTTCTCTTCATTGAATTTATAGATGATAAGGTCATCTACAATTCCCCCTGATGTATTAGGCATACAAGTATATTGCGCCTGACCGTCTACTAGCTTCGAAGCATCGTTGGTAGTAACTTTTTGAATAAGATTTAAAGCTTCTCTGCCTTCAACAAAAAATTCTCCCATGTGTGATACATCAAACACGCCTAGATGTTTTCGAACAGTTTCATGTTCCTCATTGACACCTGTGTAAGATACGGGCATTTCATAACCTGCAAATGGAACCATTTTGGCTCCTAATTGGTGATGTATATGATTGAGTGCTGTAGTTTTCATATGTTTTTTTTCGTTTGCAAATTTAAGATTAAAATAAAGATTGAGCACTTTTCAATTGGATTTCATTCCCAGATGAGCACCCTGAAATAATAATTGCAAAGTATTTAAATAAAAATGTAGTTTTATTTCTACTTTTTGTATTTTAGTACGACCAAACTGACAATCTAAATTGAAGAAAATAACAAAAATTATTCTAGCCGATGATCACGATGTTGTAAAGCATGGGGTTGAAGCTATAATTCGTCAGAATATTTCAGGTCCAATCGTTATTAAAGTGGCATCAACCAATGAGTTGAGAAATCAACTTTTAGTTCATAAAGACATAGATCTGGTTATTCTCGACATTAAAATGCCAGGAGGAAACACAGTAGATATTGTAAAAGATATCAAAGCAAACCATGAAGACATCAAGATACTTATGTATTCTGCTCACGATGAGCCTCAATATGCTGTAAACTTCATTAGAAACGGAGCTGATGGTTATTTAAGTAAATCTCAACCCCTAGAAAAAATAGCTTTGGCTATAAAGG
>Ga0307931_1000138_pt1 | contig 40234 bp, 34 predicted proteins | sample OrgLakmetageno47_FD_201816 | JGI IMG/M metagenome (GOLD analysis project Ga0307931, IMG submission 201816) | Saline water microbial communities from Organic Lake, Antarctica - #47 | ecosystem: Environmental > Aquatic > Non-marine Saline and Alkaline > Saline | place: Antarctica: Organic Lake...
CATGGGGAAATCGGAGCTTGAAACACCTCCTGAGCTCTGGATATCCCCTGATGAGATTGATGTTACCAGTGACGATGAAGATAATGCTAAGCATGGCCATTTGGCAGAGACAGGTGAAGACGGTGGCTCTGATGGCAACAACACGTGTACTGCCACCGCAAGTGTTACCGTCATCGCTGCAAGCGAGGTTGCGAGCGCTTCAAGGATACCTTCAAAGGATACGCCTGCAGCACTGACGGAGGAGGAAAATAAGGGCTCATCGACGGTGAAACAACGAAACCAAATGCACGGCCCTCGAGGTGGCAACAACCGTCAAGAAGTAGGCCGACCTGATGAAGCAAAGCTCTCCATGCTTGCGGCCGTGAGAACACGCTTTCATAGGTTGCTCTTTCGCGAGTCATCCGATGATAACGACGCACCTTGCCACTCTCCTTTGGAGTTTGATTCCATTCCGCATGCTTTAAACTATTTACATTTCGAACCCAATACCAGTGCGTCACCATCTTCAACCAAGGCAACCTCCTCGGCTACTGCATCCGCGAACGCTCCCGACACGACCGAGCAATTTTCGGGAGCCGACGCCTCCATGATCGATGCCATCAAAGCGTGCGTGGCTGTTCGCTTGCCATTAGCAGAGCTTCTAGATGACGAGTCTGACGACACCGCGCCCAATCGCTTGACTGCCCTCTTACAACCGGCGTGGCGTGCGGTATGGGTGGTGGAAGCATCATGCGCTAGCAGCTCACTGAAAGGAGCAGATGATAGTGCAGCAGCCGTCTCAGGAAGGATTAATAGCAGCAGCAACATTAGTTTAGGGTCAGCAGTGCGCTTGGAGTACGAAATACCTCGAAACAAAGGACGCACGGTGCGAGGATCACAGTCGCTCGGGGAGCTATCGGAATTTCAGGTATAAATTGAACAGGGATATGAAACACCTTCTTTTGATGCGCGAAATTTGTACACAAAGGTTTTTCTTTTTAAATTGGTAACTAACAAATTTTATCCTTCCTTTATCGGTCACGTTTTTGCAGGCCGCCTGTGTGCTCGCTAAGAACGGCGGCGATGATGCTGCAGCTAGTCGAGTCGATCGATTCACAGAAGAGTTCCGGTGGGCTCAAGAACTCGGGCGAATCGTGCTTGCGCTCAAAGCTGCTGGGCATTTCGACTACCAGCAGTGCCGCTTAGAGGTAAAGATGTAGGAAATTAGCCTTCATATGTAAATTATATACCTAATGGCATTTTTACTGTAACGAGCTTCTTTATGGATCCATATTCTTTATTCTTTCTCTACAATATGCCTTCCCACTATAATCTACGGCACTGATTCGTTGATCAGGTACCTTTGGTTGGTGCCCGCACTGCCGCGAGCGTGTTAGCAAGTCATGTAGACCGAGCGCGTCGCGCCCTATCTAGATGGGAAGTGGTTTCATCTCGAGTGCGGCGAATCGGCGGAGCGGCGAATTACTTTCCCATGAGTGAACTTTGGGCTCTGAATAAACATTGCGAAGTCTTAGCTTCGAACCAAAGTCAAGCTAGGAAGCCTACTGGAGGTAGCGTTGGAAGTGAGGAAGTTGGCGAAGTTGCAAATGTACGCTACGACAAAAAAGAAGAAGGATCGTCGTTTCAGCCGTCAGGACCGTTTGCGCCGGGTGAAACTTTAATGAGGCAAGCGGAAACTGGCGCAGCAGCAGCGCTGCGTTGCTTGTATCCTCGAGCGTTGTTGCCGTCTGGTCGACCAGCTGTGACCCTCTTCACGAATGCGCTCTCAGAGCAATGGAGTCGAACCATGTCCAATAGCACCGAGGAAAAATCTCACGACGACGACGATGATGATGAAGTGCATGAAGATGTCATCGATGGAAATAGGAGTGCCGAGCGACGCTTAACAGCGGTGTGCAATGCACTGGATCATGCTGTAAAGGTTGTGTGCCACTCTGGAGAGCAAGTGCCTCGATTGCGATTTTTGACCTTCCCCGACACTGAGGATCACGGTCAGCTCGATCTCGCTCTAGACAGCCTTGATGGTAGCGGCCTCAATAGCAATCAAGACAACATCCACGACAGCAGCAACAGCATCACATCTGGAGGTTTGCAACTGGTGGTAGTGGAATCCATTAGAGCAGCGCTAGCGGAAGCGTTGTCTGCGTTTGGCAATAGTAGCACACTGCCCGAGTGGCACAATTTCTTACATGTGCACCGGCAAATGCCCTTCGATCTGGTTACTACTTTTGTGCGGCGAGCCGCAACACCAGAAGTGATGCCACCAGGAGGAGCATCTATTTCTCAATATACTTCTGGAGCATCCTCTGAAAGTAACTCAATTGGTAGCAAGGAGATTAGCAGCAACAGTTCATCGACCACTGGCAGTAATTTGCATGTCTTGGTGACTCCTGAAACACTGCCTTTAGATGCCCAATACCGCCTCCTGGACCTTCTGCGATCTTTGACCGATCAACAGAGTGCGGCTGTGAACCTTCTCATCGTGTGCGTGCAAGCGCACACTCGAGGCGGAGCTCCAATGGCCAACAACGATGCGCGCAGCCCTTTACTCACTCAGCTCGGGAGCTATCGGCGTGGATCAGGGGTCTGGTCTGACACACGGCTGAGGTCGTTGTGGGAGCGAGGCCTCTCAAAAGAACCTCACAGCGGCGGCATGGAACTCCTCACATCACTGTCACCTGGGGCTGGGAAGAGCTTTGAAGCGCGAAGAGGAGCGTCACTACGAGGAGAGCGGTACGTGTACGTACGAGTGAATCGCCCTGTGGTGTCTCCCTGTGAATTGTCAGCGCTATTGCAACAGCGGCTACATGACGCTGAAGAGGAAGAAGACGACGAACAAGACGAGGACGACGAGGACGAGGCGGATGAAGGAGAAGAAGGCCAAAATTTTCATTCTTCATCATTTCGCAGAGGCAGCAAAGTGTGCGTGCACCTCGATTTGGCGGAAACAGTGTTGGGGTCAAGCCTAGACCGCACTCTTTTTGCGCTCTTGGTGCTTGGTTGTTTGCCCAATTACGATGATAGTGATACCAGCAGTGGCGCTACCGCTGTCAGTGAAAACAGCAACAACGATTCCACCAGCAAACACAACGAAAAGAGCACCAAAAAGGCACTAGTCAGCCGTTTGTGGTGGTGGAACCCTGCGACGACGAGCTTTGCGATTGAAATCAAGTCAAGCCTAGCTAATTTCCCGAGTTTAAGCTGGATGCCTCGCCGTATGGTCGCACCTTCCCCAAAAACCTTCTGCGCTGACCATGCTTCATTGCTAGCAGGCTGGGGTCAGTTTGCTTTTCACAATGCGCGCTACGATGGCACTTTAGATGTGCTTGCTGGGATTGGGAACAGAGCGGATGCGCCGCTGCCTCGAGAGGTGATTGCATTGAATAAAATAAATCCAATTTTGTTGCTCTACCCTTCCATGGAATGACGTCATTATTGTTTCACACGCACCTTTATTTTGGGCTCCATTACCTTGCCATGATAGGTGGAGGTATGCAACCTTTCAATGCGCCCCGAACTCAACGGTTGCCCGGCACATGTAGAAGCCTTAGACGACGCTAAAGGCCGGTACCGGATCACTATTCAGCTTGGTAACGGTAAATTGGTCTCCGCGCGTTTGAAAGCATGCAATTTGAAGCCGCGAGGAGGAAAGGGAGGTCATGATGAGGAAGAGGAGGGAAAAGCAAGGAAGTTGCATGGCTCAACGTCTCAAGAGAAGGTGTGTCGAAGCTTTTGGTAATTGTACTTTCAGAATTCGCGCATGAAATTTCGAATAGTAAGACTTTCTCTTGCCCTAAATAAAACCTACGCTTTTGCATGAATTAGGGAGGCGGCGACGACGATATGAGTTCAGCGCAACGGATCGCATGGGAGCAGTGGCATCGTGGCGTGAGCGGCGCTAGCGACCTCGACAACGATCACAGCAACAGCACTAGTGCCAATGCATGGGCTCGCTTGCAGTTTGTGTGCGGTGCGCTAGACATGTCTGAACGCTTGAGCGGCCGTGTTCCCATCGATCTGAGCCAAGCTTTAGGATGGGCGCATCTCAGAGGTGCTGAGTCAGCAGCAGTATCATCAGGTCCCATGGCCTCAAGTGAAGACTCCAGTGTAGGCTTAAGTGGCGAGCGATGCTATGAGCTGCTGGCACGCGCTTTACTTAACAGCAGCAGCAGCGGTGGTGGTGGTGGTGGCCCCGCATTAGCTGTGCAGCCCAATTACTGGACTTTATGGGCGTTTGTGAACGGAACCTACGCCAATCTCCAATGCTTAACTGACACCAGAGGGGTGCTAGCATCAGCGCTGTTGGAGGACTACAACGAAGGTTTGTGGGCACAAGTCTAACACTGAAACGCTGCCACCTAGATCATGCAAGAAATTTAACTGCATACTTTCATAGACTGATTCATTTGTTTGTTCTCTTCAATTTTATTCATTTCAATGCACGTTTCTCAGTGTTTCTATTCCTTATCCTCTTTCACCATCATTGCCTTGACGTTGATGCTTGATTTATAAACCACACTCAGACGGCAGTGGCGAGCGCCAACACAAGGAAGTGCTCGGCGGTTTGCTCGTGAAATTTGCTGCCCAGTCCTCTGCGGAAGTGATGACTCGGCAACGGAAGCAACGCGACCCTCATCGCTTGACCTGGCTGCGCGTGCAGCACCACTCGTGCGGTGGTTTTAACGGATGGTGGCGGCGATTGCCGTATGACCACGCGGACCAACCCGTATTTGCGCAAGGGGGGCGCTTCCTGTACTTTCGCCCGAGTTCGTCGCATAAGATGACGACTCCAAACAATCAAGGACATGACGCTGAGTCACAAGCCACACACGACGGCAGTGGCAGCAGCAGTGGCAGTGGCAGTGGCCCACTGAAGAGCTTTGTGACGGCAACGATGCGCAATTGTTGGGTGATTGACCGCACCATTCGCTCTCAAGGCTTACCTTTGTCCGGCTCCTTGAGCAATCAACTAGAAGGGCCTTGGGCCTCTCCGGACGAGGTCTATCGCGATCGCCGCCGCGGTACCGGTGCTGGTGGTGCAGAGGTACCTGGAGGAGCAGAGTCTGCAGGCGGCAGTGGTAGCGACCCCCCTCGCTTGCCACTTCGCATTGAAGCGTCCTCTGTGGGGGTGCGAGGTTTTGCGGTTGTGGCCCTCACAAGAGGCAACGATCATCACTTACCATTGGGACTCAAGGTAATACAAATCGAACTTCCGTGGATGCTGTGAAATTGTGCACTGCTAGCTTGACATATCTTCTATTTCGTCGGTCGTGCTTTTACTGTTTTTTTTTTTGTGGTAGATTCATTTTCAATTTTCGTTTGTCTTTTATCGTGATGCTACCCACACATACAAATGACCGTGCACTAGGGCTGCCTTGGGGAATTCACGCAGCAGCTCCATCCATTGCATGGCAAGCCTCATTACGTGCGAGAGGTCAACGGTAGCCAGGAAGAACGCGTTCTGGGGTTCCGTCGGCATTTGTTTTGGTTCCCCATTGAGCGCTGCTGGGCGTTTGCGTGCCGCTGCGACGATTCCGAGGGTTTGCTTGCGATGTGCGTAGAGAACTCTGAGTCAGGGGTGGAGGATTTGAATGGTGTGGCGGATTGGTTGCCCCTTTCTGGGGGTAGCTGGCACCCACGCCAGCGCAAAGAGTTGGAGCTAGTCATGAGCCTTCTCTCTACCACCGACGCCGAGAAGCATTTCGGCAGAGAGATGGTTGACACTAGCGCTGCTGCGGCCTTCTCACCTGGTGTTGACGAAAAAGGCGACGAGGACGATGAAACTGCTTTGGCGGGGTATTTGGCAGACTTGTTGCCGTGGGAAGCCTCGAACCATGAAGTGATGCATGTGGTGAGGTCGGGCCACGCGCGAGGCGGCCTCAGAGCCCTGTGCCTCCACGGTGCTCGCATGGGCTCCGCTTTGCACCCGAGCCTTCACCAACTCTTGCAAGTGCACCAGGTCCCTCTCGGCTTCGTCACATCCACCAATCAGCAGGCCAATCAGCAAGCATCTGAGGCGCAGGCAGCCTTGCTAGCGTGTGTGGTGTCGGAAGCTCTGGGAGTGCACCGGGATGCAAGTAGCGCACAAAAGCTAGGGATGAGTGGCAACAACAACAAGTTTGTGCTCACGCCGGACACCGTGGCAAAGATTCATGCAGTTTCGAGTCGCCTGCGCTGTGGAACCCCCGTGATCTTGATGGGGGAATGCGGCTGTGGGAAAACCGCCCTCTTGTCCTACATGTGCGCGTGGCTGAACCTAGACCTGGAAGTCCTTGACTGCCACGGCGGCACTTCAGAGCGTGACATTGAACTTGCCTTCGCGCGCACTGAAGCTAAAGCACTGGCTTTATCTAGTACTAGAGCTCCTAACAGCAGCGACAGCAGCGGTGGCAGCGGTGGCGTGGCGTTTTTGTTTTTGGACGAAATGAATGCGTGCAAGCACACCGGTCTCGTGGAAGAGGCCATCACCCGCCATTCCTTGCACGGGAAACCTCTGCATCCGGGTGTGCGAGTGCTGGCGGCCGCGAACCCTTACCGCAGCCGGAAGCCTGGCCTGTGGGACACGAGTGGTGGTGGGCGGGGAGCCGCAGCAGGACTCGTGTTTCAAGGCAACAGTAGCCATAACAACAACAGCAGCAACAGCAACGCTGTGGCTAGCTCATCATTGGATGGCAGTGGCAGTGGCGCTGTTGAATCAGGCTTCGACCCAAGAGCTGACCTGGTTTACAATGTGCATCTGATTCCTCGGGCCCTTCACGAGTGCGTGTTTGAAAATATATTTACAGCCAACATCTTTCCTTGTTTTCTTTCCGGTTCGATTCTTGTCGAATTTTTACTTGTCAGTCTATTTGCCCGTGATTGTTTACGTACACACATCACTTGTAAGTACTACTGTTGTGTCGAACTATACTTTCTTTATACTTAAACAGATACATTTTCGACTTCGGCGCTTTATCGCCTCTGCACGAGCGTTCCTACATCAGTGCTATGGTCGCTACGAGCTTTCCTTCTGCGGGTCTGAAAGCTCTGAGAGCTGTGAGTGCCCTTTTGTGTGGAGCTCAGGCTTTTGTGCGCGAGGCTGAGGGCGATAATTCAGCGGTAAATGACTTGCCTCGTTCCCTGATTTTCTTCGACAATATGCATTGAAGTTCAAAGGCAGCAATAATTTATTCTCTCGTCCTAATTGAATCTTGTTGAGCTCATATTTGTATTTACATGATCGGCATGCCTTTTACCTCTAGGTGAGCCTGCGCGACGTGAAGCGATGCTTGGGTCTTGTCAAATTCTTCATCTTAGCGAATGTGCCAAGCCACAGCACCAAGTCGAAAGCTCAGATCATGGCCGATGCCGTCCTTGCCCCTCCTTTAGTGCTCGCCCTCGCGCACTGCTATTACTTCCGCTTGCCCTCGAGCGACATGCGACGCACGCTGTGGCTTCGCCTGCGGAGCTCCCTCTTAGAAGTGCGCTCTGGCGACGATCAGAGAATCCCAATGCCGTTTCGTGAATTGTTGCGAGAGGGCAACTTTGACAAGATTGTGGACACTGCCAAGCGCCGATTCTGCTCCAAGTTTGCTATCGAGCCGGGGATCGCCTTAAATGAGGCTCTGATGGAGAACATTTACGTGGTGGTGGTCTCCATCTTGAATCTGCTACCAGTGTTCGTGATTGGGAAACCTGGATCGTCAAAAACGCTGGCCATGACGGTATGATTGCATTGATAAATTTTGTGCACTTTTTTTTACATTTCTCTTGCTTACCTGCCTTCTGAAATATACAGTCACGTTGCGCATAATGCATAGCTAACAGCGTCTTCTCGATGGTGTCCTTTTCAGGTGATTGTGTCGAACCTTCAAGGACCTCAATCGGAGCAGTCGTTCTGGCGACGCTACCCCGCAGTAGCGCTCTTTTCGTTCCAGTGCTCGCCCATGACCCAGGCCAACGGTATATTAGAGCAGTTTCGGATGGCCTGCAATTACGCGAAGCACGCACCTCAGACCCGCACCGTGCTGCTACTTGATGAAGTAGGGCTCGCGGAGCATTCCCCTGACTTGCCCCTCAAAGTTCTGCACGGGATACTGGTCGACCCTCCAATTGCGGTGGTGGGCATCTCGAATTGGGCGCTCGACGCAGCCAAGATGAACCGAGCCGTGTGCCTACAGAGACCGGAACCGCTAGAAGCTGATCTGCACGCCACCGGTGACGCAATTGTGCGCGCTGCTGTGCCACCTCCTTACCTCGAAGATGAAGAGGGTGATGCTCAGCGTGTCACTTCCAATGAAAAAGACACTTTTGCCCATGAACCTTCTCTAGATAGCCCACTTCAACCACTTCCGCCAACGCACAAACCACCTTCACTAAATCGAACCAAAGCTCAGCCCATAGCCAAGTCCTCGCCGTCGTCGTCGTCGGATGATTCCTCCTTGTCAGCGGTGCTTGGGCCCCTAGCGATGGCTTACCATGCAGTCTACACGCAACAGCGGGACCTCAGCGGCGGGCGAGATTTCGTGGGCATGCGCGATTACTACTCCCTGCTCAAGGTAATTGGTGCTTACCGCTTTTTCTGAGGTTTTGCTACAAGCATGATACAAGCCTTCTCCTCATTTGCCCGTGTACTTAAAATATTGTTTACCCTTGTGGATATATTCTAGGCTTTACGCGCGGATCTTCGTGAAGCTGCTCTCTTAGCATCGGCCGTGAAGATGCCATCGCCATCGCTGCCGAAAGCTGTCAGCTACCTCCCGCCAACAGCGAAAGACACTAAAACTACGGCATTGGCCACTCAAGCGCTGAATCCAGAGCACCTCGACCGTGCCATTTACCGTAATTTTGGCGGAAAACCTGCTCTCCTGGAAGCAACCCTTCGCATCTTTCACGAAAAGTGTTTTGGAAACAGTGCCAAAAATAGCACTGATGACAAGGGCACTGAGGATCAAGAGCGGCCTATCATTCCACCTCCTTCCACGCTCTCCCTCGTGCGTGCCAACCTGGCAGATGCAAGCGCTCGGCATTTGATGATCTTGTCGCGCGCCGGGGCCGCTTTACCCTTGCTCTTTGGGTGTGGAGTGTTGTCACTGCGGCACTGTAGTGTGCTTGTAGGTTCAGCCTTTGAGGAAGACAAGGGAGAGCTCCGCCTCGTGCAACAAATCAACGTGGTGAAAAGGGCGATGGTAAGATGATTAAGCTGAGTGCTCAATTACAGTCTTCCTCAACCGTGCACGTATTTTTCGTTCACGATCTTATATGTGCAGTTGCCTATTCATCGAAATGCTTTCAAGGGTTATCCCAAAGTTTGAATCTTGAAGGCTATTCATTTGCGTACATTTGATTACGTGTGCCTTACCATACTCTCTTTCTTTCCCTTCAGGCCGAGGGCCGTGTGTGCGTGCTGGTGGATCACGATCAGATCTACGAAGCCCTGTACGACGTGCTCAACCAGCGCTACATCACACGCACCTCGGCCTCTACCGGAAAAGTGAAACGAATGCTGCGCCTAGCCATTGGTGCGCGCTCTCAACTGTGCCCTGTGGCTCCGGGCTTTCGAATTGTCGTCATTGCAGAGGTATTTTATTCAAGATGATGTTCAATGGAATGCTCTTGTGAATTTGTTTAGGGTTTCGAACCATTCTCATTCATTTCCTTTTCTCTGCCTGTTCTCATTTCCTCCCTCCTGTAGATACTTTCATTTTAACCTCTACCACACTGTTATGTTCACATCTCTTCTTTGTCTTCTGCTTGTTTGTTTGCCCTGTTCGCACTCTTGCACCTCTGTACAGGCGGAACACGCGTACCGCAACCTCGACCTGCCGTTGCTCAATCGCTTCGAAAAGCAACTCCTCTGTGCTTCCGACCTCTTACGACCTGCTTTACGCGCTGCGTTAGTTCCCCTCAAGGAGTGGTGTGCTTTGATTGCCGAAGAATGTGCCAATGCCCTCAACCACCAGGACCTTCAAATCAACAGTAGCAGCAACAAGACTAGCGGTGATGGCTGCATGAACAGCTCATTCGACATGGCATTGGTCTTTCCAGGTTTTGATGTCGACACTTCACTAGCTACCCTGCTGCTGAGTTTGGATGCATGTGCCACAGCTACTAGTGGCCTCTCTCCTCTTGACGAGTCAAGTAGCCCGAAAGGTGGTAATGCCAAGGAACAGGCTCAAGATGGAGACGGAGGTGATGGTACCACTGCGATTCACCACTCTAATGATGAAGAGGAAAAGCTCGTCAGGGCTAGCCAAGAGTTACTTGCTCAATGTGCGTCACCGTTAGCGCATGCGTTCTCGTTATCGCTTGAATCAGTTTGGCAACGCCTTCAAACGAAGCATCTTGATCAGCCAATAATGGCAGAAATTGTAACAGCAAAAACCTTGTCAAATGACCACCACTACTCTGCGTTTGAGGTGCATGGCGATCTCAAGGCTCTCTTAGCGGCTTACCTGGGTGCAGACAAGAGCAACACTCTCGAGACAACAACAACTTTGAGTCAGATCGATAGCATCAATTGTGATGCCACCCAACCACCACAATCAAGTGATTCAGTGCTTCAACAAGGATCAGTCAGCAGCTGCGCTCAGCTTTTGTCTGTTGCCACGTATTCCTCCTTGCCGGAACTCACTCCAAGCTTGCTCGCTGCCGCGGCGCCCCCTGGGTGCCGTCATATTAGAGCAACTCGACTTGCTGCTGTGGCGTCGGAGTGGCAATTGCGCGAAGCCCTGGTCAATTTCTATTCTGATTGCAGTGGTAACGTCGATCCTGCACATCGAGATGAGAAACGACCAACAAACTTTCAAGATGCTAAGGCAGGAACTGATGAGGATGTCGCCGTGTTAGTGCTCCAGTGTGACCCGGCTACGGCGCCCCCGGCCCTTCTCGTACATGTGCGTCATTGCGTCGAGCGAGCCCGCGCGGATTGGTGCCACACGCAAGCTCTCAGGGCTCAACTCGCGGCTTGCCGCAAGACTGCAACACTCGAGCCTGGTGTTACGGGAGGAGGTACAACAGCATCAGCTGCATCATTGCAGCAGCAGCAGCAGAGGCATGTCGTGGTAGTGGTGCATGCGCCACCGGGAGGGCGCCAAAGGAAATGGTCTCTTGACATGCACTTCTCGCTTGATGCCCCTTGGCGATATGCCTTTTTGGATGACGTGTCTCCAGACAAGGGCCACCAACACCAATCTGACGAGAACAACAGCAGCAACAGCGACCTCACACTAGACGTCACTTCGAATAAGCTGCAGCAGCAGCAGCGGCACGTACTTCCGCTTCCATCCACCTATCAATTGTTGCGCACGAGCTTAGTGGACCTGTGTGCCATAGGTTTGCAAACGCCTACAGGGAGCGCGCAATGGCTTGGGGCTCTCTTGCTGCCTGCCCTCGGGAGGTGCTCGTCGCCTCAACCGTCACGCCGCCTCATGCCACATGTTGCTTTCCAACGCCGCCTCACCGTACTGCACACGCGCCTACAGCTCAATGCAGGAGGAGACGCAAGGAGCAGCGAGGGAACTTCAGGAGCAGTAACAAAAAGTGACGGCGCAGCAGACTCGCCTCACACTTCTTCATCCGTTCCTCACTCCAACGCGGCTCTAGCCCTGATTCACAAGTGTTTCTTACAAGTGCTAGTGTCGCAGCAGCAGCAGTCGCAACAATCTGTGTCGAGTAAAGCAGCACAGGGCTCATCGTTAGGCAATTTCTCGTGCGGTGGGGCACATGTGCGCCTTGCGTGCGGTTTGAATGCTTTCGAGAGAAGCAGCAGCCACCAACACCAGCAACAGCAACATCAACAGCAGCAAGAGCACCACGCCAATGCTATTGTAGCAGGCTCTACACGACAGTCGCTTGCGCTCGCAGCAGAAGCTATATTAGTACACGCTCTCTCACATGTGTTAGCTGCCATAGACACCGACTTTTCGGCCTCGGCTGACACTGCTACTGTTATCTCAGCTCTAGCGCCAGCAGCAGCGGCGGCTACAGCTGGAATTGCAATGGGCAACAGCAGCAGCAAGATAGGTGGCTCATGTGATCACTTATTGCCACCATGGCTAGCATGGTTGTCAGAAGCAACTAACCACCGAAGTGACGTATTTGTGTCCTTTGAAGCCCTGAGAGAGGCCACCTGGGCCGCTAATATAGTAGCCACAGTCGACCCGTTGGCAGTGGCACGGCGCGCGGGGCGGCACGACAATTTCGGCCAAACGTTAGTGGTGGATAACAGTGGCAAAAGCAGCGGAGGGGCTCTGGTGGCGTGTTTTCCGATGAGCTCGCGGGTGTTCACGGCCTTAGACGGTGACGCAGCTAAAGACCTCTTAAGTTTACAACAACCTAGCGACCAACAAAAGAGGCTTGACACAAGCCAAAGTACTCTTCAAAGTCCACCTCCTCACGGACCCAGGAAGAACAGTGTCAACAATGTTCCGTTGAGGACAGAAGTGCGATCGCGAGCAGCGCGTTTGGAGGGCTTAACAAACTCGCTGTTTGGCGAAGAGGCACTGGCAGCGTGGTCTCGTTGGGCTGTCGTGGATCATGGCATGAGCTTCCTGCAGGACTGGGTCGAGGTATATTATCTGTAGTACATGTAGATGAATTGGGAGGAACTCAAGTATTGCTAAACTTTTTTCGTTATTTTATTAGTATGTGCACCACTTAATTTTGGTGGTTCATCCATAAAGTCACTTCTATGCATTATTTATTTGTGTATAATCACAATTCTACTTCTTTGTTATCCTCTTCGTGGTCTTTGTTGTCAGGCTCGGGGCCCTGCTTTAGGCTCTCTAAGCAGCTTAGGTCCCTCCGGCTGTCTTCGTATTTACGCTGCCGCAGTGCATCACATCTTGCGCGATGCTTCATCACACGCTATTGATACTGAATCAAAGGAGGCAACACTTTCTTTCGATGATGTTGCAAATCCTCTCGCATCAGCACCACCTGCGTCTAGATCTGTCGACCAAGACGTTGCCTGTGCGATAGCCACTCCGGTTGCTATTCTGGCAGCTCTTACGCCATCAATGCGCCAACACCTGTACAATGTCACCACTACGCTATCCGTGCTCCCGAGACCAGTTGTGGATGCATCGCTGGCCGCTCTAGAGCACATCCCTCCATCCAGGAGTAATGGCGACGGCGACGACGATGAAGATGATTGGCTCTTGCGCGCAATGACTGCACTCTGTTCTAGCGCTGCTCGATGCGTCGACACAGCGGCTGCTCATGTGATGCGTTGCTGTGACCAAGAACCCAAAAACCAGACAACAAGCAAGATGCCAGGCACTAGGGAAAGCATTGTCACCTCTGCGTGTGTGGCACTTTGTAAAACGGCGCGAGCGATTCAAGCAGCAGCGGTGGATGGTGAGTCTCTTTTAGCTGCTATGGTACTGGAACATCAACACACCTCAGAGACTTCATCTAGTCCTTCACCAGCGGTAAAGCTCGCTCAAAGTTGGCGATGGCTCCAATTTTCAGCGACGCTTTTGCTTGGCACGAGTGACGCAGCCGCATCTGTTGCTTCCGCCACCTCAGAAGGAAGTGAGAACTTTCGGAGTGAGAATGGGTTGGTAGCACTGGCAAAGGCGATCAAGGCAGTCCGCGATGAAATCTTATCACGTGCTGTTAAACTCGCGCCTGGTGGCAGCGCCTCTGCCTCTCTTGAAAGAGACGAGAGAACAACACAGCTGCTTGCATGTGCTACTAGCCTCACCTTAGCCCCATCTACGGTCTTAGTCATTGCAGAGGCCGCGTCCGCGCTACATGTAGCCGGTCAATCCCACTGTGGCCGAGGCCTCGCCGGAGCACTGCTTCGGGAAATGCTGACGTCTCGGAGGCGGTCATCCAGTTCAATTGGCGAGTCTAGTAGTAGTGTAGGCAACAGCAATTTAGTGGAGCGAGAAAATGCTGCGATCCCAGACTTTGTTCTTGACGATTCTTTGTGGGACGATCTAGCGCTTTTCGTTGACGGTAGTGGTGGCAGCACTTGTGACGGTGATGATGGCATTGCAGGCAAAAGAAAAGGAAGAGGCTTTCTGGCAGCCCTGTCAGAAACACTCTTCAAAGGTGACTTATCAATGCGGCGGGCCGTTCTTTACGCGTTGACTTCAAATACACTGCGCAGCCATCGTACGAGCGCAACAAACGATACAAACGACGAAGATGATAATGACAGAGATCGTGCATTGGATACAGTGACGCGCCATTTTCAGACAAGAGGAAGCAGCGACAAGGGATTGGGGGCTCAACTTTTGGCGCAACAATTGGAGGACCAAGTGCCCTTACGCCGAAACTTTGCAATGCGGGGGATGTCAGAAGCACCGCAGATCGTAAGTCAGGTTTCTGAAGGTGACAGCGATGATAGTGTTGTTTGTTTGGATAGGAGCGATAATGATGAAGGCGTAGTTGAGGAAGGTGAACGAAATGCTCGGCATCGAAATCAACTGTCATTTGATCAAGTATCTCTGTTGCTTGAGGCGGTGCAGTCTCCGTCCTCAAAAGATGGTGCTAAAGGTGGTGCACCCCATGAGATAACTCAAGACGCAGCAGCCATAGATGACAACCTAAAAGTGCTCTGCGCCATTGTTGCTGCACGAACGAGCATTGATCGGCTCGCCAAAAGAATTCTGGCTGTTGTGGCGAGAATGCACGCCGAAAACACTCGCCGGTGCGATGATGCCACCAGCGAGGCCGAAAGACTCGCTGAAATCGCTAAAAGCTTGCGCGCAGAGGCAAACATCACGAACAAACCTACGGACCATCGCAAGCTGGCGGCATCCAAGAAAACCGGGAGCAAAGGCATGAAAGCGGCTGCGACAGAGGCCGAGGCAGCAGCGGCTGTGGCAGCAGTGGTGGCCTCTTCTGTGGAAGCAAGTAGCGCAGTGCCTGAATTTGTAGTTCAACCGCCGGTTGCGTTGCTCTCCCTGCTCTCTGTCGGACAACCAGACGAAAGTGTATCGTCAATATTGGAAACAACAAGTGCAATCGTTATGGGTCGTGCTTTTTCGATATTGCTTTTCAGAACAATCTTATCGCTAGGAGGACCTGAATGCCTTGGAAATGTGCTTTCTGCTTGTCGCGATCATTCGTGGGCGATGAAAGCAATTTTCTCAGTTCTCGTACCCACGCAGTCACCACTTCCTTTACCTTTGGCTCCTTTCGATGCGCCAAGTACTGTCCGCGAACGACTGCGTGTTTACACTTCGGAAAGCGCTAATTCTGGCCCTGCCGCCACGGTTGATTGCACTTCCCTTGCGCTCAACAATTCAGTGGCGTGGCATGCACTGCAATCGGTCCAAAATGCTCTGGATGTGTATCACGGAACTATTGCAGCCATTTCACAAAAGGAAGAAGATAATGCAGCAGCTGCTTCAGGCAGTAGTGCTGGTAGTATTAATACTGCTTTATCTCGCGCGGTTACCGCCGCTGCTACCGAAGTGATCAAGGTGCTAGAGAATGCCTTAGCATCTACTACAGGCAGCAGCAGTGCTGAGGCTTTAGAACCACAAATAACATCATCAGGCACCATCGCCGCCGTCACCGCGGTAGCTTTGATCTTTGACAGTTTGTTCCCTGTAGTGAGCGCCTCGAAAGTGGTCGAAGCGAACCGCTCGTTCCTTCGACGCCTAGCTGTTCATGCCACGACTACAGACGACGAAGACCAAGTGGACCAAGAGCATCAAGTGAAAGGCTCGGTGGCGCCTGCAGTTGAACAGGCGAAACAACGACTGAGCCTATGGGCTTTGTCAGTGGCAACTGCGTTTTGCGATAATAACAGTGGTAACAGTCATGGTCAGAGTAGCATTAGTGGCAGCGGTGGCGGTAGCAGTACCACCAGCACCGGTAGCGGTTGCACAGCTGCATTGTTGCAATTTGCCACTCAAGCTAAGGCCACGCACAACGACATCAGCTATGCGTTTGCCCTCGCCCGCATGACTGGCAGCAGCGCAGTGGAGCTAGCGCCGCGGTGCCTTAAACTGGCAATGCACCTGGGTCTGGTAAGAGATAACGGTGCATTTTTGAGTTGACCACAACATTTGATTTTTGTCTTCTTTATTTAGTGTTCCCGCGCACGAAGTGATCTTCAATCACAACGACCCTCCCTCCTTTCATTTCCGACCAGATTGCTAGTCGGCATTCCCACTCTTGGCTTCACAGCGCTCTCAGCGGCGCCTCGTGGCGAACGTCAGGGCTTGGGCTTGATTATTTGATCTCAATACCAGAAGAAGACCCTCGTCGAGTAGCGAGAGCGCTCGCTGAGTTTGAACGCTTAAAGTGGTACACCTGTCCACGGTATGCGCGATATATATACCACGCAACTCGTTTAAAGTATCGTAGAAGTAGCTTTTTACAACACAGCAGCATGATTTCAATTTTCATATTTCGTAAATGGCCGTGTAATGTATTCCTTTATATAAATTATCCACGCAAAGTTTGCGCTTTCTGACCGGACTCTTTTTATTTCTACTTGTCCTCGTGTCCTCAAAAACGCCCTTATATACGGTAGGGGCCACCCATATACGGTGGGAAACTGTGGCATGCCTATGCAGGAAACGCGCTGTTCTGCTCCAGGTTGTGGCGCTCTCATCGGCGGTCACAATCACAAGTCTTCTGCTGGCAATACGCAGGTAGGTGGGACATTCAATATTGCCCCTCGACAGTCGGCGTCTACAAGGAGCTTCCGTGGCTACCGGCCAGAAGAAACCGAACACTATGAGGTGCATTCGTCTATAGCACATGCCTTCAAAACCATGGACAGACTTCCTGGCTAGACACTCCTTTGTACTTGTAATGGCATCATTTGTATATTTGTGCCTTGTTTGCTTTTCATTTCCCTTCTTCTATTTCATGGTGCTGTGCGCATTCTCACTGCAACGCACGAATGTCTCCTATCTTCCTACCATAGGTGCATCGCGTTGGCGCCTCTGTGCCTTTGCCCGTGTTCGGTGTAATCTGCATGCGCCTCGTGCTTCATTTGCTGTTTTTGATCCGCGCCGAAGCTCCCGCTACCACCAGGGGTAAGAGCCACGGCCATCATCAAAACAGCAAGACTGCCGAAGGCCTCGATCCCGGCGCGTCTTGTCCGTTAGATCTGGAGGGCGTCTGCCGGCGCCTGGCCAGTGACATGAGCGCTTTCTGCCGTTATACTGAATTGAGCCTCAATGACGCTCAGGTATTGCATTTTACTACACAAGTAGCGTGTACACCATTGGCAATCTTTGCTCATATTCTTGAATTTTCGTGTTTTTCTTAGGTCGCATTCCATCTGCTCCTGCAGCGCTTTGATAACTCCCCTGCCGATATTTTTCCTACTCGTCTCAATACTATTGAAAGCCGTATCGCATGGGAGCACACATTTTTAGACCATGTTGTGCATCCCCTCTTTCCCGATGGAGTGATCTCGCCCGCCACTAGTGCTGCGATCGCTGCGGTCAAAGCGGATTGTGGCGACAAAGCGAACGCCAAGCGGCTTGAAGTGTTGTTTGGTGCCGGCACCTGGGCTGAACTCGTATCTTCACTTTCTTCGTCTGATCCCAAAACAACAACAGTTGTGCCATCTTCTTCACTTTCTCTCAAACCTTCCAGAGAACTTGAGGAGTCGCCTCTGCTCCCACCAGCACCACCTCTACCACAGCTGCTGCCACTATGGGTATGGCGCATCCGACGGCCAGTAAGCATGGCCAATTTCCGACTTTGGTTCCATGGCTTGCCCACTCGTAAGAAACAGTTCCCACTACTCGCCGCTCTTCTGGCTGAAGATAGTGAAAAAGATGAAGATGACGCAGGGTTTGAAATTATTGACGAAGAAGAAATAGCCGGAGGTGAAAGAGCTCGTAATGAAATGCGCCCAACATCACAAAGATGGTCTCCCCTTGAGCTCATTAGCGGAGTAGCGGACATTTTAGAGTGGCACCGTGTATTATTTGGAGCAATCGGAGACAGAAGCTTCACGCGTGCAGATGCGAATCAAATCACGAATGGTGAAGTGATCGAATGGCTAGACACGAAGCACCAACCTGCGGCAAGACACACTTTTAAACGCTTTGCGAGCACTTTTAACCGCGGCCTGCCTCTGGTGGAGAACTTGTACGAATGTCAGGCGAACCCTTTCGTAACGCCACGAGGCGAAGTTGATCTTTCAGGCTCATCATCGTCAAAACGACGAGAAGTTGAGGCACAAATCAAGGACTATACTGGAGAGAAAGGTGTTTCATCCAGCAACAGTGCCATGACGCAAATGGGGTTGCATACCCCTGTAGTGTTTTCCTTGCCGTCGGCCCCGGTCGGAGAAGTTGATGCGGCAGGCTTGTGCACTCCGATGCTCTTAAGACGCCTCGAGCGAGCTCACAACCACTTGCTGGAGAAATTTCAAGGCGCTGCGACAATCGCGACTACTGAGACTGCTGCAGCGACGACTAACAATGCTGGTAATGCTGCCACTGCTGGTGCTGCTCTTGGAGCTGCTGAAGATGTTGTTGCTGGTGCCGATATTGAGACTGCGCCATCACTGAGTGATTCGACGCCACGCCCCCTCTGCGAACGCGCACTACTCCACTATGGTCGGGCCCGGGACTTCCTTCCGCTGCTGTCTCGGTTCAGTTTGCAGCCTTTGAGTGGCGATGTGCCCGGTCCCATGGCATTTGACGGCGCATTGCTGGAAGAAGAATTGGCTCGCACGCTGCGGTAAGGAAATCAATGGATTGTACTACACTTGACCAGGCCAAGGGGAGTGGAGTGTGTGGAAGCACATAAGAAGGGGCATATCGATGGTGATGATGATGGTGGCCACAGTACCCCCTCCTTTTCATTTGAAAGCAGAATGCTTTACCGACCTCACTTCCGCTGCTTCCTCAATTTCTTTTTGCTTGTATGCGATACTCCTTTTTAATGACAATCTATTGTCATATTTTCCCATGCACAGGTTGCATGATCTCCGTGAGGTCGCCATCGTAGTGCGGCATTTCTCCTATCAAGGCGAAGGCCTTCGCGCTGCTCGTGGCACCCTTGCGGCGGTCACAGCACGGGTACCTCAGGTGACTTTACCGAATAACCTGTCTCAGGCACTGGCGTCCGAGCTCGATACAGGGGGAAGCGCAGCGCATTTGCTCCGCGTGCTGGAAATGGCAGCTCAGGTAGTTGGCAACGGCTACGGTGGCAGCAGCAGCAGCAGCAGTGGTGGTATTAGTGGTACTTCAATTTCGATGGTGAATCACGTAGCCGCGACAGAGGCTGTAACAACCATGAGTGAGGGTGCAGGAGGAGGTCTTGACCATTCACCGTCGCACAACGATTCAACAGCTGGCAGTCACCGTGGTGTCGCCTTGGATCCACACACTCTGCTGACGACATTCGTGGAGAGCGTGCTTCTCGTGCCTCCACTAGAATGGGCAGCCCTGTGCCCTCTCGTAGTGCGCAGAAGTGCTAGGTTGCAGCACTTGAGAGATTTGTTGCTTGCCGTAGAAGCGCGTAGTTTGGGGCACCTCAGCCCGGCTCATGGAGTGGCTGACAAATTCAAGCAGCCTATCAGTGGTGTACGTACTAGTAGCAGCAATGGCAGCAGTAGTGTTGCGGCATCTGACACTGCGACTCCGGAGAAAACAAGCCTCATCTCTGGTGAATGGGCAGCGGCTCTGGCAGCGCTACCTGCATCACCCGTCGATCGTGCCACCTGCCTCGGTCCAGTGCTGGGAGCGTTTCGAGATTTACTGGCGGGGCCTCTGGCTGACCCCTCTGACTTCAGCGCGACTGAATCGCTTCGCTTGTTCTTGACCTACCAAGACGACGATTTGCTTGCCAGCGTGGGCAGCTCAAGCGAAAGCTGGTTTTGTCAGCATTTTCCGTCGTCGTTGCGCCTCGAGCATGCTCTTGAGGCATATCTCGCGCTTGCTGCGTCTGCTAACGACTCAATTCGTGGTGGTGGGCTTTGAATATGACGAATGTGCTTCGTGATTGAGTTCTAATAGAGCTCTCAGAGATTTACAAAGCCGGGTGGTATTTTCGCCAGGTCGCAGGGCTGGAGTTATCACCACGCTTTATCCTACGGAACCCTGGCCTCCTTACACTTGATATAGGTCACCTGCGCGTGAACCTCAAATGGCAATTGGCAATTGAAATAGGCAGAGGCCTAGAGGGCCCTTATATCTGATTGTAGAGCAGCTTAAAACTCAAATTTAAATGCCGTTCCAATTTCCATTTGAGCGGACTATAAAAGGACGGGTATTTGGTATATTTACGCAAAAGGGCACTCAGCCTAGAGCCTAGTCCGACTAATCCAACTTCTGGAGATTTCGCCGATACGTAGCTCAAAGCCATTTGCTGGTAGTGTTACTTAGCAACATGGAATTCCGGTCTACATCTAATTCCATCTAATATACAATCTACAATCTACCCTAATCCCACTTTCGTGAATCCCGTGGCGCTCCAGTGGTTGGTGTGAGGCAATTCAAATGCCTTCATGGCAATCAACTACTACATCTCTCATTTCTCTCATGTTTTTTTGCTAGTCCTCCCTGCTGCTGGCCTCGATTTGGGCGATGCGTTCCTCAACGCGCCCAAGGCCAGCCTTCATGGACCGAAATCCAGATTCCACCTGTTGGGAAAGCCGTGCCTCCATTTGGTGCTCTCTCGAGGCATCGAAGAGACCGAAATTTTGCGCTGCAAAGCATGTCCGGGTGGGGATCCACTCTTGGGAGTTGGCTTCGAGCATTTGGTGCACGTGCGACTCCACCCCACTGTACTCCGTTTCGTCTTTGGCATTCAAGTACTGGATGAAGAACAAATAATTCCAAATGTAGTGGTGCTTGGCCTGGTGCAGATCGAAGCTTGGACTGGTCATGCCGATGTCGTCGTAGGCAGTACGCGTGAAGCCACACACGAAGCACTCGTTGGTCAGTTTGTCGATCCGTTCGGCGGCCTCTTCGCGCAAGCTCGAGAAAGTGTCCACCATCAAGCCGGTAATCACGTTGAAAAGAATGATCCCCACAACAACAAAGAAAAGCATGTCGAATCCGACGCGCAACAAGTAATGCGAGTCCCGATTGTCCACGTTATCCAAGACGGCGTCCAGCGAGCCTGCTGGGACCCCCCTGTACATGATCAACCAAGCACAACTGACCACCGAGTGGCACCCACGCGGGTTCGGCTCGCTTTGATCGTCCGCGTCGTCCTCGTAAAATTCGTCGTAGATAAAGTCGGATTCAAACAACTGAAGCCCAAACGAAGCAAAAATGACAACCATAATCACAAAAAGGTACGCTACAATGCCTAGTTGGGCCCCAGGAGTTGTCACTGACTTGACGAGCGACTGAATGGTGGGCGAAATGTTTACCACGTCGAGAAGCATCAGGGTAAAGTACGGGGTTTCAAGGAACCCGTTCAAGGAACAAAACACGAGAAGGCTCTGGTTCCGCAGGAACGGTTTCAGCAAAAGCGTGTCGTAAGCGATGCAAAAGAGACGGCTCGGTGCGGTGTCCGCTACCAGCACGTAATTCCGTATGCAGCGCAGTGTCCAGGGCAAGTTGATGCCGAAGATCAAAAAGAGGTAAAGCTCGGACTCCGGTTTACCGGGGTACGCTGCGCGGTGCTGCACGATGAACACGACGTTGAAGACCAGAGTGACCCCCCACCACGTGAAGGCACCCGGGTCGCGATACACAACGTCTTGGCCAGCAGCAGCCTCGGCGCGCCTGTCTAGCACATTTTGGTCGATGGTGCGAATGATGATGGGAATTTCGGTGATGCCCATAAAGGCCGCCAGCACGAAATAACCCAAGAAATTGGGCACGGCGAGCACCCAGGTGATCAGCAGGCTCGTGTTGTACTTGGAATCCATGGGAGTTGTGCCCAAGGCGGCGTACAGAGGCGAATTGTAACCCTCCATCTTCAAACCAGGGCCACCTTCGGTGTCTTTCCCGTAGCTTGACATGACGATGTTCAAATTCAGGAGCAGAACCAGCGCGTATTGCAACATCTTGAAGGAGCTGAAGTTCCTGTGCATCAGAGAATAGAGGCTGCCCTTTTGCGCGAGGGAATAAACTTGCTGCGTCTCCGCAGTCAAACCAGGTTCAGCTTTGATCAATTCTTTCATGCGCCCCTCGCTGGTGGCAAGGCTCACGGTGTCCAAAAATTCGGTCTTGCTCGTGCTGCTCAAAAAGGCGCTCTCAGGTGGGTAAGGAAAACTGACGAATTCAATACGATTGCGCCACATCACTTCCACAGAGGCCACTGTTGAGCGCAATAGTTTCTCATCTGCTTCAAGCGTCGGCCGAAACGTTGCCCCATTATTTGCATCAGCGGCGAGATTCGAGATTTCATTCCTGTCAGAAAAGCTACGGACGAGCTGAAGTTGCGTGATAGTGCTCTGCAAACAAACGAGGCCTGTCACTGCATCGTCCATCCGCTTTTGATGCTCGTTGTTACTGGTACTGCCAAATCCTTCGAGAAGACGGCCTCCCTCAAGGAAAGATCTTCCTTCTTCAAGCTTTGCAATGTATTCGGCAACATCTGCTTTGTACTTCCTAAGGATCGACGGCTCAATAAGCTCAACAAGCATTTCGTGCACGTAACGGTCTTTCCGCCCCTCCAGCGATGCCGCGAGAAGGCACATCGACTTGTTCTTTACGCGCATGATCGACGCCTTCGCTACACGCGAGTGAAACGGCGACTGGAGGACGTTTTTAAGCGCCGCCAATGCTCCAGCGTGCCGCACAAATTGTTCTTGGTTCTGTTCACATGGACCTTCCATGGCCTCCGAGAGAAACGCCATGGTGGCCAGGAGCAATTCCATCGCGGGCTCCGACATGCGATGGAGCAGATACATGGTCTCGGCTTGTGCTGCAAACAAATCCAGGGCGATTGACACCACATTGATATCCACAGGCTGGTCTGGCTGTTCCCTCAGTAGATTCTGAAGGTCATTGTTGTGGCCTTCGATCATTGCTTGCAGAAGCTTCAGTGTTGCGGTTGCTTCGGCATATTCGCGCCGGGTGATTGCCAATAAGGGCTGAAAGGCAACACCTGCGGACTGCTGTGCATTACGCTCTGCCACTGCCTTGGTTGCGGCCAACATCAAGGCCTTCATGTGTTTCAAGAACCGCGCATCCTTGTCCTGGTTTTCAATGTAGTCTTGGACAGTGACCTGTACCTTGGGATTGCCGCTGCACATGAGCTCGTACAACAGCTTTGCTCCCGAAGCAGCACTGTTGTCAGGAATGCCGGGCGCATGGGTGGCGATAGCTGTAAGTGCGATGGCTGTCACTCCGCGGCTGTCGAGATTAACTTGGCAGCTCCGAAATAAGTTAAGCTTCTCTTCGTTCATATCCATGACGTCCAAAATCCCTTTTGTTTTGTCGCTCCTCGCCTTTTCGAGGTGTGAACGCAGCAAATTATGCGCACGAATGCACGGCATTTCGTCGTCTGCATAGTTGTGCGATTTGACAAACGCAACCATTCGATTCACCAGCTGTGACCATTCAATCCGTACTCCGTGAGGCGCTTCATTAGCGCTTTTCTCCGCTTGAGCTTGGCTCAGACCTACTCCTTCGCTTACAGCGTCACCGATGGCCGTAAAGGCCGATCCAACGAGATCGAACGCTTCAAACGCGGCGTCAAAAGCATGTATACCCTCGCCGTTATCTGCACCGTGGTCATTTTGGCTGCCCTTCGGGTCAGTGAAGTGAGATGCGTCCTCCATCACCGTCACGAGATTAAAGCGCCGCTGTAAGAGTCGCGTATTTACTTTCGGGTTGCACGAAATGGCCTCCACAAAGTAATCAAAGAGCACAGCTGGCTCGGTGAAAGCGGTGTCGCGACTATCGTCCATCAATGCATCGTCTTTCCCAGAGGCCACAAGGCCATCCTCCTTCTTTGGTATTTCGTCAATAATCTGGCCAGTTTTTGTGTCGACGTCTGACACTTCTTCGAAAATATAGATGCGAAGTTGAACGCGCAGCGAGGCCGCTGCTTTAGAGATCGCACCTTGTCCCAATCGTTCAATACGCATGGCGTGAGCGTAGAGGGAGTCATGGGCGCCGGCAGACTTCGAACTACCAACCAAAGCCGGGACCTGGAGTGCGGCTGCAACACCAAGGGTTTTGGCAGCCTCAATGAGGTGAGTGGCACTTACGAGGCATGGAAGGATGGCCAGCTCAGTGTGACGCACAGCTACGTCGTTTGCAGCTTCGAGGTCTGAGGCATACGCATCCAAGAGAGGGTTGCAACCATCTTCAAAGAAAGTCCACAGCATCGACCGATCTGCAAATAGACGAGGGTCAACGACGAGGCACGGGAGAATGAGGCTCAAGAAATTGAGCAGCGACTGAAAGTGTGATGACGCCGCCAAGCCCCATCCTCCTTTGTTGCTCCCAGCGTTCGTGTGCACCAGATAGGCGATTGCACTAATCGTGGTTTCAATCGAAAAGTCGTGAGCCTGCAAACGCGCAGCATTTACGACGTTGCGGCCCTTGACGGTGGCAGCCAAGACATCCACTAGTCGGTTCGGCTTAAGTAGCGAGGGCTCAGTGCCAACGAAGAAGCTGGCCAAGGCAAAGGATCGGAAACGGGCCATATGGTTGGAGAGAAACACGTCAAGCACACTGTCTTGGTTACGATAACTTCGTCCCTCGAGGCAAACGATCTCAAAAAAGTCTAACATGGGGCTGCTTGATATTTCAGGCTCGGCCTCGAGTAGATACCCGTACTCTGAAAAAATGTCCAGAGGGACCTTGTTCATGATCAAGAAATCGTTCCCGCGCAGGCATTCGATTATGACGGTGGCTACCCCCAAAGCTGGTTCGGGTTCAAGCTGAGAATTCACCTTTGAAATAAAGAGAATAAAGTAAACTTGCCATGGCGAGCAGAAAAAAAGAAGAACAAAACTTTCAAATCGAATAAGAAAAACGAAAATACTAATCTTTCCCAACACACCTCTAAACCAAGCGGATGCTGCAGGCCGGAAAGATGCGAGCGCAGCAGTGGCAGAGCGGAAGTAAAGATAAGCTCCTGATTGGTACGGTTGGAAGAAACGAAGAGCTCCAAAAGTTTCACCATTGCACGCACTGTACGAAGTAAAATGCTCCGCGACTTTTGCTTGTCTTTAAAGCTTGCTTCTGAATTACCGGAAAACGCCAAATTATAGTCAACACGGAGAGCAGCGATCAGAGATGTATGCAAGTTCATGGCACGGAGCACATCTTGATGGGTTGGATTTAATTCTGCTTTCTTCTCTTCTTCATCGCCTCCTATAGTGGTTGAGACTGGCGCCGAATCTTCAATCTTGGCCAATTCAACGTCTTTGTGACCCATGCCGAGGGTCAGCATTTGCATTCCGATCCCAATATCAAAGCCCTCATCGTGAAGGTCTCCTATCGCCGTTTGGCCGTCATTCACTGCCTTAGTGGGCAGCCATAGGAAAGTGGTGAGTCGATCGCAAATATTCAAAACTTGGTGATGCTTGTCGAGTTCGAAAGGCCCGTTGATTTCAGACTGCACCGCCCAAACTTGAGTCGACCGAATAAGAAACAGCAAATATCCCACAGCACAGCTCAAGTCTTCATAGTTATCGATTGCACTTGCACCAATGTCAGTAGGCAACCGAAGCCTCTTTTTCTCGGACTTCAGCAGAGGGTTCGGATTCTTTGCCATTTCGTCATGGGCAAAATCAGGTCGATGCAAAAGAATGACGGATTTTGCAGCATTGATAAGAAGAGCCCGCATCGTGTAATTTCGTTCTAACAGCTCAAAGGCCTTGGCGTGTAACGCATCATCTTCATACATAAGACAATCCAAAAGAATTGCGTCGACGTTTAGCCCAGAAAGCTTAGCAAGATCGAGAGCACTTCCATCACTTGATTCGAAAAGTTCTTCGAACTGCTTGAAGATGTGAGTCAAAAGATTCCCCTCATACTCACTCTCGCGATGTGACTCAACGAGCCGGTGAAAGCGCTTCATTTCATGAAGCATAGATTTTGATCGGCAAAGGTCTTTGAATACGCGCATAAGTTTGTTCAGTCGGTATTCAGTCCGAAAGTGAGTCACTTGAATCAAACAGTCAATGCACGCTCGCTTTACAGCAGTGACAGTCTGCCCCGAGGCTGACAATTTAAAGCGAGCACTCAGAGGTTCAAAAGGGCGCTCTTCAGCTTCGTCATTATCACCAACAACGTCGAGCGGCACCTCTTTTACGTCATTGCGACCATCCAAAAGTCGCATCAGTCCTTTGACAAGGAGCTGTATTTTAGGATACGTCGACTGAAAACCAAAACTTAACAGGTTGTTGATAATGCAAACAACCGCCATCGCCATAGCATTTGTGCCTCGCTGTGAATTCGACAGACGCCCACTTTGAAAGTTTTCTTCAAGGAAATGATTCGAGGCCTTTCTCGTCAAAAAAAACTTCGTGTGCCCGTTCATTCCCAGCAAAGGATTTGGGTCGTTACGGCAAGGGTGGCTTTTTAACAAGTAGAAAGAGGGCAAAGCTGAAGTATCTTTTCCGCCTGTATTTTTGTCATCTTGCAATGGCGGGTGTGCTGCAATGACTGGACATCCTATGAGGTCGTCTGGGTCCGTACCAGGAGCTTCGTAAATCCACAGTTGTTGTGGCAGCGATGGCCTTCCACAGAACGGTTGCTGCGGAAACCTGTCGAGGTAAAGCAACCGAAGTAAGTTGAAGCACTCGCCGCGAACGTCGGCAGGAATGCAGCTTGATGCTGCCATGTGAATGAGCATTTCGTAGCCAAAAGACGACTCGAGCGCTGAGATGCAATTGTAGCTGCGACCCTCACACATCCTAGTTAGCAATCTCTGAGATGCCACGAAGTACGAGGCAAGCTGATACGTGCGTGAAAACTGTTTCTTAATGTTGGGATCGCTTTCACGCCGCGCAACGTAGTCCTTCCAGCTCGTACCAGTCACAGTGTGGCAGAGTCGCTCAGGCTCGAGAACCCAGAGCAAATCTTCAGCTCGCACCAGTTCGGAACCGCCGAAGGAATACACTTGCAAGCCCAATGCCTCTGGGGCAAAATACAAATGACCTAACATGCCTTCGTGCCAAGATGAATGGCCAGACCACTTCAAAAACACCGATGTGTTGCGGCCTTCAGCCTCCGTCTTGCCCAAGTACTGCGATGGTGGCTCCATTTCCGCTACTGGCTTCTGATTGGCTAACGAATACCCCGTCAGGGAGCGTTTGACCTGCGGCAGCTCAGGCAGTGGTGTGCCAAGCTTCGCCAAAAGCTCCACTGGCAATTCAACGACTTCAAGAAAAAGCTCGCGTCGAGTCGAAGGGTCGTGCCACAAGTGCCTCAACAACATCTCTTGGTTGGCCATGACGGGCACGGAATCCACCACGCAGATGGCTTCAAAGAAGGACATGAGGCGAGGCTGAGGCCCGAGCTCGCGCACCATTCGCGCGAAGTCGGCGACCAAGGAGGGCGTTGCATGCTCCACGAGGAGTTTCCGGTTGGACGAGAGCAACTTAGAGAGGGTCACGGCAGCTCCGAGGGCATCTTCAAGCTGACGCTTCAGTACTTCGAGGTAACCGCGCCGCACCGGTGCACCAGCGGGCCCGTCCCCTGTCAGGCACGAACGACGGCCGAGGTAAAGCTGGCTCATGCTGTTTGCAGCCACCATCCGCTGCAAGCAAGCGTGCACCAGCTTTTGCACGCCACGTGGCCCTGGCAAAGTAGAAACTTCATTGTCTTCGACGAAGGGCTTCGCGGGGTACGCGCGGGTGTACGGAGCGAGGCCCATGGCGAAAGCCGCGTCCACCAGCTTGAGGTCGCGCGACGCGTTCTGCATTTCAACGAACGGCTCCGCGTCAAACAAGGCACCAAACTCAGCAGGGAGCGTTCTGTTTGCCTTCGCCACCCAGTCTATTTTCTGGTCGAGCAACTCGAAGCGGCCGCGGCACTGGAGGCTGATTACTTGCAAGACGGTGTGGCAAATATCTCGCAGGGCTGCTGCGGTGGGTTCAGGGCTGTCTGGCTGGGCAAGCCGGATCGAGTAGTCCAAAAGCTTTGGCACGAAAGCTTTGATCCGCGCCACTGCTCGCGACTCCTCAGACCTGGCTGGCATCAGCCGCAGTGCGTCCTGGGCAGCACGAACGGTGCTGAACACGACAAGGAGACCAGGTGCTGCGGGTTCAGAGGCGCGGTGATGTGTAGAATCTTGATGTTGACCTTCATCCGATTCGCTAGCGCCACCGGCCTGCAAGCGATGAAGCTTTGGCTTGACTTCGTCCGTGTTGTGCAACCAGAGCGTGAGGGTTTGCGTTGTCGGGTGACCATTGCCATCGTGGGTGGAAACTTTGCGGATGTGGCCGATGCGAATGTTCAACTCCGAAAGGGGCATCGAGCCACCATCGCTGCCGCCGTCACCTTCAACTCGAAACACCAAACTCTGAGGGTCCGCAAATCTATTCTCAAGCAACTCATCCTCGCTGATGGCTGCATCGTCGACCAACGAACAACCATACCAGTCTTCGCCGGCAGCCACCTGGTAGAGCGGCCCTTGGCTGGTGTTCACGCACAGGTACTTGCCAGACGGCACGTGCTTGACGCGCACCGACGCGCCCCACTGGAGCACAGACGCTTGGCTTCGGTCCAGCGGCTCGAAGCACCAGAGGGCCTTGGTGCTGTGGTTCCGTGCGTCAGTGGGGTCCGGCGCTTGGGCTTTCCCGTGCGTGTTCATGGCTCGCAAATACGGCAAATGCGCTGGCAGCACCACACCATGACCTCCATTCTCGAGACCCACATTCGGCGAATCAGATTTGTTTTCACCAGGTGCAATGAATGGACGCGAGAAGGGACTACTGATTTTATCCGCATCGCAGCTCGCCTGCAAGAAAGACTCGGACTGCGCGTGGAAAAACCGAAACGAGCACAAGCTGGTGCGCAGGAGTTGGCTCGCTCCTGGTTCAAACGATGCGTAACGGCGAAGCGCAAAGGTGGCCGGCTGGACGGATGCGTTGAGCTCGACTATTGGGGTGCTCAAAAGACAGCGCGGAAAGGCACTCGTAGAACCGCTGTTTTCTCCCATGGTGATGGCTGTCGCGCTGAGTGGCAGCGGGTCATTCAGAGGGAAAGGGGACGTGTGCAAAAACATGCCAGGAAGCTCCATGGACTCGAACTGAACCGAATGAGAGTAAAACGCGGCGCTGCCCTCGGATTGAGCTTTGAAGCGCGGCCGAAGCTTAAAGCCGGCACCTGAGCTTCCGCTCGCCAGGGACACTTTTCGGCACGCGCTGTCTTTCTTTGCCGCGATGGGCCAACACGTGAGCCACTCGCCCGACTGCACGTGCCGCAGCTGCACCGCCGAGCCGTAACGAATTACCCCCCGGCGGGCGCCACTCGCCACTGCGGCTACGACACTTTCGTTGAGCCGAATCTCGTTGGCCGCGCGTTCCTCGAGCACGGCTGCGTCATCTTCCGGTTCAACCTCTGCACCTTCGCCGCCCACGCCGAGATTGCGCGGCGCCGCTGGCGATCGAGACGGCGTCTTTTCCGCCTCTTTCTGGCTGCGATATGAGAGCGCAGGATAAACCTGTGCACCGAGAATTTAATCGTGTGAGCTAAGTGAGGTGGTTCGCGCAAATGCTTATTGCGCGTTGATGTTAAAATGATGTATTTGCATGAATCTCAGGTTTGAGATCATCATACCTGGAAGACATAATTATCGAAGGTAGACGCAGCACGAGCTGCCTCTTCAGGTTCAGCCAGCTGCACACCACACTCTCGATTCGCCGAATCCCCCGTTACGTAGCCCCGCGTGTCTGCGTTCAAATCTTTGACAACCAAATAGTCGCCTTCTAGCAACGGCAACAAATCGCTCGATGCCCCACCCCCAGCTGAAGATGACGTCAGTGGAGTTGGGGTGCGCAGCTGCCCTGAGGCTGAGGGGAGCAAAGCACCACCAAAAGACGACGCTACTAATCGCCTACTTACCGCTGACGCCTGTGTCGGCTGTTGAAGGGCCTTAACGTCCTTCTGCAGCTGGCTTGTAACTTCGAGAAGCTCGTCGAGCTTATTTGAAAGTGACTTGCTTACTTCGTCGCTCATCGCTTCTTATGACGTAGTTAGAAATATGAAAGTAATGAGTAGTACGGTGTTTGAATTATACCTATGCTGATGCACCGATCGAGCACCTCCACTTAAAAAAGAGAGCAACGCGATCTTCACTCCATGGAAGTGCAAGTCAAGCAAGAAATAAGTACTAAATGATTTCAACATCATTTCATTCAGGGCTGGTCCTCGAGCGATTGGTGATTGGAGCACAAAAATTCTTGCCCATTCGAATGTTCAAAACAGGGGGGATATGAATAAAATCGAGCGGGCTCTGACAAATAAACGCAGGGGGGTTGACTACGCCAATGAAGCGCTCACTGCCGGGCCGCGAATTATCGCGGGAAGAGGTTGCTTACCTGCGCCACAAAAACAGAGGCATCGCGTATTTGCAGCTGTGTCCTAAAGCAGCGAGTTCGAACTCAGGCATCCGCTACGAGGGCTACAAGAGTGCCACCTCTTTCGAGGCCTTTCTCGCACAGGGTGGAACTCTCGCAGACTTCAAATACGACTACGCGCGCAAATATGTCACTCTCAATGCTGGAGAAACTGACGCTTTAGAGGGATTTCGTGAATGGGTGGTCAATTATGCTCCTGTTAAAGCTCCTAGGGCTCCTAAACCACCTAAGCCTGCTACTGCCACCAACCGTGGAGCTGGAGCAGAGCAGGAGGGTTCGTCGGCAGTGCCATTGCCAGAGCAGCCACCCCGCAAGCGGCTGCGGTCAGTGCACTCGTCGAAGGCTCTAGCTAATGATGCGCCTCCTGCGTTCTCTGGTTGTGTCGAACCTTTGGCTCATCCTGTGCTAGAGTTTGAGGGCCCTGTCACTTTGAACCAGCTGCGAACTGAATGCATCGAACCCAGCCAGCCAGCACTCTTGCGTGGCGCAGCCTCGGACACCGCGCTAGCGTGCTGTGCATCGGTGAGTGCCTTGCGAGCTGCCCTTGGCCCAGAGGCCTTGAGCTCTGAAGTTGAAGTAGCCGTGGCGCCGCGAGGAGGCACCTTTTTCGGAGATGATTTGCGCCGTGAGGTATGCGACCACCATCACCATGTCTCACTCAAACTTGTATTCTGTGACACCAGACTCCATGTCAACGCGTCATGCTCTTCGTAATTTTCTTAGTGTTTCCCTCTTCCTACTACCAATCATCGGAGCAATTATTGCTAATCGTACCTCCTCTACTTTTCGTGGTCCTCTTCTCCTTGTAAGGCTTTTGTACTATTTACTGTTCAAATTGCTACACCGCTTTTAATTTCAGGCTGCTGGCATGCCGCTCGGCGATTTTCTTGCACTCCTTGACCATTCAGCAGACACGTTTCAAGGCCAAGAAGATTTCTACCTTGCACAGTGCCCTTTTCTGTTGCCGCAAGGATCTCACAGCTCGCCTCCTCCTCCTTTAGCCCCTCTCGCCGCTGCCCTTCGTCCTCCTACCTGCCTCATGCTTGCGTCACCTCCTTCATCCAAACTTCTTCCGGTGGATGGTGCTCCGTCTAGCACCCCACCTTCAGCCATGGTTGAGACGTTCACTGTTCCTGAGGGCTCAACTAGTGTGCTAGGTTCAAGTTTGGTGGAGGCACCCGCATCTGGCAACGCGATTGCCACGGAATCAATCGCTTTGAGCGTGGCTCCTGCTGTAAATCCGGCGTCCATGAGCCTTGAAGACGACGTGACAAGGGCGGAGGTGTTACCATCTGCTGCCGATGTTGCCTCTTCTGAGACGCCCGTAAATGCACATGCGCCTTTCGCTGTCTCAGCCTTGGCCACTGCTGAGACGTTCGCCAATCCGGTAGCATCAACCACACACCATGTCACAGAGACTGCCGATGTGACGCCCCAAGTCTCAAGTGTTGCTACGAGTGTACCGGCTGCCTCCGCGTGTGCTGAAAGCTCAGTTAATGCGAACCATTCGATGGCAAACACTGAGGAATCGAGCGCTTTTGAGGCCTCGAAGACTGCTGCTAATAATACTGAGGTTCCCACCACCCAGGCTGCCACCTCTGATTCGCCCCAGCTTCCCCTCACAGACGGCGGCCCGGGAGAAGGAGGAGGAGAAGCTGCTTACCCCCTTGACTTGGAAGGCAATTTATGGGCGTGCCACCGCGCCGCTTCTACGAGCACTCATTTCGACAGCCGGCACAACCTCTTGGTGGTGCTCAAGGGCCACAAAAGTGTCACTCTGTGGTCGCCGGCTGAGTCCAAGCGACTAATGCCGGGCTGCAACGGTCACGCAGCTGCGGCCACTGCGGGCGTCGCGGAAGCCGTTACCCAATCCTTGGCGAGCAAAAGTACCCTCAACGGCACTGCGGCTAGCGACAGCAACAGCAGCAGTAGCAGCTCGGGCAGCAACAATCTTAGCAAGAGCTCAGTGGAGCAAGTTGGTTGGCCAACGCACGCGTTGTTGGGGAAAGGCGATGGAGCGGGGGTGGTGGTGGAAGTTCAAGCAGGCGATGCTCTTTTCATTCCTGAGGGGTGGTGGCACCAGGTGAGATTTGTAGGAACGTTTGGCAAGGTTTTCCTTCTGTACATTCTCTAGCACTCTCTCCCCGTAGCTCTCCCTGACATCTTATGCCTGTGCAGTCTGATTGACTGCCTTCCCTTTGTGAGCACATTTGCCTTCCATTGTTTAAACTTAAAACAGGTCAACTCGACAGCGGGTACCATCGCGGCCAATTATTGGTTCAACGGCCTGCACAGTGCGGTGGTGGAGTCCGCGCCACATGTAGCCCCCTACCTCCTGCGCACTTTGGCCAATAGCATGCTCGACACGGCGCGCGCGTCCCTGGTATTTGCAACTGCCTCTCCGCTGTACCCTTCGAACAAGTTGTTGTTGTTGTGCCTGTACTGTTATTTTTACGTTTTGATTGGCTGCTAGATGACCCTGTTAGCGTATTTTCAGTGCCTGCCTCTTCTGCGTACTACATGTGTCGGTTAACGTTACATGTGATCTAGGTGCGCGCGTGTCGAGCTGAATCTCGCGGAGGGCAGCCTTCGGTGCGCGTTTCAGTGGGTGATATTCAGGAGTCACCACAAGCAACAACGGCGGCCATGTATCGGCCTCTCGATGTAACGAGTGTAGGCGCCTTGACAGCGGCACTGGTGTCAGACCCTGCAGAAACGATCATGCACATTGGACGGCACATGCCGGTGAGGGGGCGACACACTAAGTTTATTGGGTTAACTATTTTGTGTGTTCTTGTTTGATCATCCCACTCTCACTTCCTTTTGATATGTGCTCCTTCGGTTTTCGCGTTCCTTGGATCAGTATTGACATAAATTTCCCCCTTTCTTCTATACATTATCTTGCTGCTCTCTCTCTTTTCAGCTGCCAACCATGGTTTCTATTCTTCCACAAGTGGTGGCAGCAGCGCCATCTGCGTTTGCAGCGGCTGTCGAAAAAGCCTCTCCCTGGGCAGCTGAACTTCTCGTAGGGTGCTTTGCTTTAGTCAGTCATTTGCCTTCTAATGCTGTTCCATCTTCGTCTTCTTCGCCTTCGCCGTTCCCACCATCTACCGCTGCTCCTGCTCCTGCTTCTTCAACCTCCTCCTCGAGCTCTCTGCCTGCTCCTGCGCCTCCTCTGGCTTCTTTCTCTTTTTCACCTGAGCCCAACGCAGCAGCTGCTTTTTACGATGCCCTCTTCGAGCCTCTGGGGTCCAACGCTGACGCTGTTCGAGCGACACTCTTGCGCAAACAGGTGTGTGCCTAATTGAGTTCCATTCCCGGAGAACACCAGTCTGGTGCTTCTGCATTTGAATTCAAAATAATTTCATGTCATAATCACGTGCCCACCCTTTTTTTCCGGTGAATTAACAGGGGGAATTCGGCCGGCGCTTGATGCCCCTTCTGCTGCGTGAACTCGGTATTCTGGAGCCACCTTCCGCATCTCCTGAGGGCGGCTCCTTCGCCAACGACATGAATGAAGTGCGCGCTTTGCTCGTTATGCTCGAAACGCGCCGGTCTTTCATGGGAGCTGGACCTGATGTGCTCGCGTAACCGGCAGTTGCTTTTGTTTTGGGAATTGGGTTTTTACAAGGCGGCGTTCGCGCCCGGTTATTTCTGGATCCAGGATTAGGCGGGCTTTTTTTTGATATGGCCCTTCATTGAACGGATTAAAGCTGCGTGATGGAACTTCCTTGGAACTTTCTTTGGAATTCATATAGCGCGTTGCCTTTTATAATACCATTATGTTAAGTACTAACACGAATACGCGAGGAGTGAGGAGTGAACGGAGTGAGGCAAGGGAAGTCTTAAAATGCATTTTTGAGCCAAAAACGTTACTTTTTGTCCAATTCCCAAAGAAGTCAAATCAACTGCCGCGCCAGCGTCCCTGAAGAGCACACCGCTTGCCTTGAGCCATGATGACTTCACGGAGCAGTCCCCAGCACACTCCCGGGAAATTAACTCTATTCAAAAGCCCCGGGAACGAAAATACTAACTCCAATTCTCTTGAGCGACCTTTAGCAGAGGTAATTCTTCTCATCACCACGCGTTTGTACTTCTCAGAAAGGGGCAATCAGATATGATGATGCTAATGAACTGACAGGTGATCGACCAAGCCTTCTCTCCCGATGCCCGGCGGCGGCTAGTGGTATCTCTCAAGCGCCGCGAGGCAGATCATCAAGCAGCGCTCGAGGCGCAAAAGGCGCAGATGGAGAAAGCGAAGAAGGCCGAGGTGCAAGACCTCTTGCTTCAAATCGAAAAAGCCGAGGCCTGCCACCAACACGTGCTCGACCAGGTGAGCTTCAATATGTATCCTGATATACTTTTTAAATTCTAGTATGGACTCAGCTAGAGCGGTCAAAATTCCAACTTCTCTTTCCGGTATCATTCTCAATTGTCTCTTGGGGGACTTAGTTCGAGGCATACAAACGCAATCTCGCCGAAGAGCAAATGCGTTCGGGAAAAGCTCGTGATGACGCTCAGGCTGAAGCTGACCAAAACAGAGAAGCTCAATGGACGCAGGAGCTTGAGGCTGTAAGGCAAGATGCTCAAGCAGCCAAGCAGACTCATGAGGCCGCAACAAAAGCAGCTTCCGATGCCCACGCGGCTGCAATGGCGACGCAAGCAGCCACCTTAACGGCTGACTTCGAACAGCAAATGCAAGCCTGGGAAGCAGAATTGAAAGCGGAAGGGCAGCAAGCTCTCAATGAAGCGGTAGCTCGCGCTGTGGCCGAAGAGAAGTCACAGGCGGCCGTTGCCAAGGTATTTTATATACAAATATGCTGAGTCACGCGAGAGATGCACTAGTCTGTATGATTAAAACCCCTTTTGGAACGCGATAGAGGAAGGTATTGAATCATCTGTGTTGTATAACTGTAGGGCAAGTAGCTCTGGGAGTTAGAATTCTCACCGTTATTCTGTGATATCTGTTCACTGCTAGGCCAACGAGTTAGCGGACCTTCACTCGGCGTTTACGGAGGGCAAAAGTGGGGAATTGTCAGCTCTGAACGCACACTTGCGCGCAACACACGAGGCCGACATGTCCGCGAAGGTGAGGCATCGCTGCTCCACGCTAGCGAGCGTTGTGAACATTGTTCTATTCAAACTTTCAGTACTGTACGCTTTTTCCTTCTTATTTTCGTCGCCTCGCGCACCGTCTTCTGAAACACGCACTTTTTAACCGTTTTCTTTTACTCCTTATTAATGTTTATGTGCTTGCATGTGAACAGTTGACCGCGCTGGAGTTTTCCTTAACTGCCCAACATGCAGACGCCCTCGAGAGAGCAATCGCGACGGAGCGAGCCAATGCCGCTAAAGCACTGGCCACCGAAAAGCAGAAAGCAGAAGAAACCCTCCATCAAGTAACGAGGCTTTGTGTAGTAGTTGGCTCTGTGGCTGCGGTGGCAGTTTCTCACTCTCGCGTGCTCTTTTTTCTTTGCTTTTTTTTTCAACCTTCAGGTGGCCCTCGCGGCGGGAGAGCAAAAGCTGCAATTGGATGCCCTCATGGGCCGTGCTGAGGCAAATGCTGACGCGGGAGCTCCCGCTCGCAGCAGGAATGTGTTCAGGAACTACGCAGTGCCTTCCGGAGACGAAGATGCAAATGTTACGCGCGCTCCTCCTTCGCCACAGGCAGCACCGCTTGCTGCCGCACCTCAGCAGCAGCAGAAGGGCTTGCCTCTCGCCTACCTAGTAGCTGCGTGTGTGGCCGCTCTTGCGTTTGCACTCACCAACTCAGCGGCCCTCGCTTCCATACTGAGAGGAGTTTGAGACACCTCTGTCAAGGGTTGGGCAGAAATGGTGTTTGGCGGAGCGGCCTTATGAATGATAGGTAGTTCAGATGTGGCTCACCGGCGATTTTACGTATGCTTCTGAATAACCTGGTGGCTGGCGGCTTATGTCGTCTAAATCCATGAGTTATTTGTTATTTAGCACGGACCCATCTCAGTTTCGTAGTCCGTGGTTTGAATTTTGAATTATATGAAGTAAAAAACCAATAGAAGAAAACAGAGAACAATGGCATTGGTTTTTGAGAAGCCCCTTGTCCCCAATTCAACATAAACTCGGGGTCTTCCTTTTTGATCTTCTAGCTTCTAGCTCTTTTTAAAAGATACAAAACACTTTCTTTCTTCTAGCTCCTGGCATTGCAACTTATAACTTATAGCTACTTCGCTGTATGCATATTTTCCTGAATTATTGGGAGATCGAATAAGCAGGCGTCCAACTATCATCATGGTTCTTCTTTAAATCCCTCGTCAGCCCAAAGCGGCATGCTCGTCTCAAAGGCCCAATCCTTCTCTGAATTCACTGGATCCTTTCGAGTGTACCTGAGCGCGTGCAGCCAAATCCCAGCGCAGTGCAGCGTTTCTTCGCCGAATGCCGCTAACTCTGCGTCCCGAAAACCGACTCGAGCCTCCTCGCCCACTGCTCCTGTATCTGCTGACTCTCCTGCTACCTCGTCTGCTGCTGTTACCCCGCCGCTAGCAATGCCACTACCGCTACTGCTACCGCTACCACTATCGAGCAAAGAAGAAGACGATGGATCAGCAGCAGCATTTGCTAATCGTTGCGCGGCTTTGCGGCGGCCCTGATGGCAGAACGGGCACGTGCGCACCATGAAAGCGTCTTCGCTTTCGCCTGGTTCCTGAGGGCGGGTGCACCATTCTTCATCTTGAGCGTTGCTGCTGCTGGTATTGCCCTGGTTTTCGTTGGTGCTGTCGCCAGCAGTCGTTGGAGCTGCTGCTGTCGCTGCTGCCACCGCTTCTGGGGTGAAGGCCTCGCCTAATATAGTACTTGTAGAAGTAGATGCTTCACCTGTGATCCGGGTGCTCAAGAGGGGGTCTTCTGTTGGGATGCCATGGGAACCTACATACATGCACACATCAAACCACGAAGAGTAAACCAGCCATACAGGAAGTACTGAAGAGTAAACAAAAAAAGGAGGGGAGCGCGTACTACAGAAACAATAATTGCACAAACTACACACTCTGCACAAGTCTTCATAATGATTTTTTAATTAGCTGTGCACGCAGTTAGGGCACTCTCATTCTTCAAATCATAGGCACAGCGCTCAATACGAACTGCACGACCTTCATTTCTGTCAATATTGTTGTGTGCTTTTTGTTACCGTAATGCAACGTGCCCCCGTAGCACGGATCGTTGGCAATAGGATGGCCCAAAAACTGCAAGTGCAGCCGCAGCTGGTGCGTGCGACCGTGCACGGGTCGACACTCGACCACTGAAGACACGCCGTTGAAACTGAGCTTGCGAAACACCTAATGTGGAAAGCATGTAACATGCACATAGAAGTAAGCAAACAAACACTCATTGGAAGCACCCAGTGCAAAAGGAAAGACAGGCACGCGCATGGGTTGAGATTGCTCACACAACTACTAGAACACCCACAGGATTCCAATTTCTACTTGAAAAATAAACACATGTATTTGCATGTTCTTAACGTTGCCCGGCCGTACTAACCGTGGTGGCAGCTTTGGCTTCTTTGGCTTCTTGGTCCAGGCATTCGGGGGCGAGCGCTGAGGTGGAGCACATGTACTGCGGGTCGCTTGCGTATGCGCACATGTACACCCCGTCCTTATGACTCACGCAGCTGTTAGGGAGCACACACAATCGTTGAGGAGAATAGAGCAAAAGACAAAAACGCAAGGAAGGGTGACACGAGGTTGTTCGATAATGCGAGCATGGGCATAGATGAGAATTACCTGATCGATTGCTGCACCCGCACTTCACTGCCTTCGCGCACTTTCCGAGATGCTTCTTCTACCAATGATGACAAAGATTCTGAGCCATTCACTCCCACGTCCGCTTTCGTCTCCTTGTCCGAAAGTGCACCTGTCTCAGTCAGTTCTCCCTCTTCGAGGCACCACCCGAGTTGCCGCTCGTTGGCCTTGAGCAAAGACGCAGGCCTCTGCCAGGCAGACATGCCCAATGAACCCGTTCCAAAGTCGCCCATCACCCGCGCCAGGTACACTTTAGCTGTGCGTCCCGCTTGTAAGTCGTCGCTGAACCGCTTGGCCACCTCATGCATTGATTTTAGAATAAAAGGCACATGTAAGCACGCCGTGTGGTCGCACGCGCAAGAGAGGAGAGTAAATATAGCGCGCCACGCAATGTGCTGCACGAGAAAAACAACGCTGATGAAGAGGGGAGAGCGAGCAACATATCGTTGAAGAAACAAATTGATAGAAATAAGAGAAGTTTTCTTCTTAATACTATTGTAGATACCTCAGGCGATTTCGCAAAGAGAGTCAAGCCTGACGTGAGGCGATCGAGACGGTGCACAATGTGCAGCGCTTCCTCGTTTACTTCTGCTTCTGCTTCATCTTTGCCGTGTGCAACGGCTGCTGCTTTCGTAGCTTTGCGCTCGGCATCCAGGATGTGAAAGAGGGAGTTGTAGCGGTACGCGCCGCAGGGGTGCATGGCCACGGTTGAGGGCTTGTTCACCACCTGAACATGTAAAGGAGTGGCCACTTTAGAAGAGAGAGACAGCTGTCAACGGCCAACAAAACTTCCACAAGTAAGCGCCTCCTAGTATTTCATTCTTGAACCTGCAACCCTCGCCCCTTAGCTCAAGAGTGGCCTAGCATGAACAGAAAACAAGTATTCTCCAGCACCAGCAAGTCTGAGGTGTCTGCGACGATTTCCAGCTCTCCTTCCGCACACCCCATCACTGGTGGCTCATGCCGGTGCGTGCGGTGCATGAGTGCGTCGCCGTTGCGCACTAGGTAGCTCGCCTCCACGGCGGCGCCATTTACTGTGATGCGGCCCTGAGCGATAGCTGCAGCGTAATAGGAAGGGGGATGGGCGGCGAATTCTGCCACAAACACGTCGAGAAGCGATCGACCTAGCCACCGGCCTTTAGCATAGGTGCTGGGACGATACAAGAGGCAATATAGTTATGTAAAAAAATACTTTAGAAACTGCTAGCTAACTCACTAGCTAGCCTATTCCCGCGCGCTTATGGAAACTTACGCTCTGGCTATACGTAGCAGCCTCGGATATTTTTACCTGAAGCTATACGTGTAAGGCTTCACGTGCCTCAGCCCGTCCTCAGTGAAGTAGTAAGCATCTAGCGGCCTCTCGCTTCGTTCGTCCACCTTGCCACCTTTTCGAGCCTGCTTCTTCCCTCCTCTTTGTCCGCTCTCACCGCGGCTGCTAGCCCCTCGTTTCATTGTTAGGAAGGCTGCCGATTCAACCGCGAAAATTACGCAAATTAAGAGCGCTACGCGTCGAATGTGAAAAATATCGTTCAGCATGCACTCATGGTGCCTTGAGCTGCGCAAAAAATCAGTAAAGAGGTGATGTTGAAACTACGAATGCACTATGGAGCCTAGTGCATTGAGGGCTACTACGCTAAAGTACTACGGGCTACGGGTTACCGATAGCGATGAAATGATGCAGAAACTGGAGTAGCTACAGGGGGTTATAACCATTTCACCCGGCACGTCCGGCTGCCTAGGCAAACGCCCCACCCCACTCCTATCCGATATGAGAACCGATATGTTTTCAGGATAATCCGGAATTCCTTTAAGGAGCAGCGAAGTTATGTGGCTTATTTGCCTGGAACCCCTTCTTCATGCGATTCTGGATTCACAGCCATGAGCTCCGGTGTCAGAGTTCCGTCGGAGTTGTAGGACTTCAAAAGTGGCGACAATATCCCACGGTCCGTCTGTGAGACACAGTCATGCACGGTGGACATCAGGGGAGGGAACGGATTCCTAGGAACTTCGGGCCACCGACAGATGATGAACCCTT
>Ga0307931_1000145_pt1 | contig 39576 bp, 57 predicted proteins | sample OrgLakmetageno47_FD_201816 | JGI IMG/M metagenome (GOLD analysis project Ga0307931, IMG submission 201816) | Saline water microbial communities from Organic Lake, Antarctica - #47 | ecosystem: Environmental > Aquatic > Non-marine Saline and Alkaline > Saline | place: Antarctica: Organic Lake...
AAAATTCGCATTATTCTCGAAACGTCGGCGCGCATGCGCTGCATTTCAAAATCGTCTCGAATACCATGAGACCATGACTGACGAGAGCAATCATAATAATATATGATATTATCATCTAAAGTACAAGCAAACTTGTAGAAGCAACCCTTGTTATAAGAATGACGTACAACCCTTCTGGCGATAAAGCGTCAATACATACAGCGTGAAACCTCCCACTCCCCACAAGCCCACTAGCCAGGCCAGATTCCAGAGTTTAGAGTCATTTTCACGCTGTCTACTTCTGCTGGGAGCCGCACTGATATGGCGACCATAACCAATAATAAGAAAGTATCAACAGGAAAGGTCTGTGGGAACTGCCTAGCCCAAGAAGGAAATAATGGCAAACCTAAGCTTTCGGCCTGCGCCCGTTGCGGTCTCGAAGTCTACGTACTGCAGCAGGGACTGTCAGCGGGCTCATTGGAAGACCAACCACAAGCAGCATTGCGTAACCAAATCTGATCGGGTAACGCAGGTTCAAAATTCATCACATGGTTTCAATAACACTTCGCCCGAGATGGCCAATGCTACGGAGACGTGCAGCATTTGTTTGGACTCGCTTGGTGATGCGCCGGCTGCTACCTTGCGATGCAAACATGATTTTCACGTTGAATGCATACTCATGTTGCGAAAGTTTGGCGTCGACCAAAAGTGCCCCTTGTGTCGCAACCCACTGCCTCCCGGGCCTGAGCAGCTATGCGATGATGCTTTCCGCCGTTACATGGTAATTCATCGACTAGTGGAGCGAGGTGATGCCTCCTGGGATGCGCTTCCAGCCTCAGCACAGCGCGCTTTGGATGTCGTGGTTGCCAATGTTCGGGCTGCCGCAGATGAAGGGCAAGTGCAGGCGCAATGTAACCTCGGACACTTGTATGAAATGGGCCATGGCCTGGTGCAATGCGATGCTGAAGCCGCGCGATGGACTAAGAAGGCAGCCGAGTCTGGGCACGCGGTTGCGCAATGCGGCCTTGCGTTCTACTTTATGGAAGGTCGCGGTGTCCAGCAAAGCCATGAAGAGGCAGCACAATGGTACAGACATGCAGCTGAGCAAGGAAACGCAGAAGCGCAAAGAAACCTCGGGAATCTTTTCGAAAACGGCTGTGGCGTAGCGCAGAGCGACACGCAGGCGGCATATTGGTTAAGAAAATCAGCTGACCAAGGATTTGATTTGGCGCAGTATGAACTAGGTTGTCTCTATGACGAAGGCCGCGGTGTAAGACAGAGCGATAAAGAAGCGGTGCAATGGTTTCGAAAGGCAGCTATTCAAGGATGCGCCTTGGCACAAGTGCGCTTGGGAGTTTCATATGAATGCGGCCACGGCATCGTGCTGAGTAGCGTCAATGCAGCGCACTGGTATTGCAAGGCAGCTGAGCAAGGAGAATTGCACGCGCAATCAAATTTGGCAGCCTTGTATGCGGAGGGCCGCGGGCTGACTCAAAGTTACGAGGCAGCGGCACATTGGTTGAAAAAAGCAGCTGTGCAGGGGTATGCTCAGGCGCTCAGGCGCAGTATAACCTAGGCCGATTCTTCACCAATGGTTTAGGTGTCACGAAGAGTGATGAAGAGGCAGCGCGGTGGTGCAGAATGGCAGCTGACCAAGGGCTGAAAGAGGCGCAGGGCTACTTTGGACGACTGTACATGTTTGGCCAGGGCGTAGAGCAGAATGACGTAGAAGCAGTAAGGTGGACGCTGCAGGCAGCCGAACAGGGGGACACGGAGGCAGAGTACAACATGGGTCTTTGCTGCACGACTGGCCGCGGTGGCGTGGCGCAGAGTGACGTGGAAGCGGTGCGGTGGTACACATTATCAGCTGAGAAAGGGTACATGCCAGCTCAATTCAATTTGGCGCATATGTTCGGGCGTGGTGATGGCGTGGTGCAGAGTGATTCAGAGGGAGTGAAGTGGCTCAGAAAAGCGGCTGACCAAGGAGATGCCGACGCACAGTACCTCATGGGCACAAAATATACCCTGGATCGCGGCGTAGCGCGAAGTGATACGGAAGCAGCAAAATGGTACAAGAAGGCCGCCGATCAAGGGCATGAGAAGGCAATGAGGGCATCGGATATAAATTTGGAAGCGAGTTGCAGCACGACGAAGCTCGACTGCTGAACGGACGGAATTCTGATTTCAAATAAGCTGCAATCCACGATCTCTGTCTGCCAGTGGCACCATAGGCCATAGGCCAACTCGCAAGTGGAGTTCTCATCAAAGCAGAACCGAAACCTAACTCCAAAGCCAACTAACCACTTTAAACCACTTGGCTTTTTTGGATGCACGTGCCATCATTCAGTCGAATGCGGTGTCTTAAACCTCAACAATCAAATATGGTGCATATTCCATTTGCTTATATTGATTCACTGTAATATATCACGAAGTGAACATTCAAGTTAAGTGCGGTGTATTGCAATTTTCCGTTGCGAAGTGCAGTCGGCTTATTGAACTTATTGCGAGTTTTGCCATCATTGCTGTTGTTAGAATTCCGAATTCCGGTGGAATCGAGTTACATGTATAAACAAAAAAAATCAGTTATTTGCAGGGATTTGGTGACTAGTAACTAGTAAGTAGCAGGGCAAAAAGCTGTTGATTTGAGGTCATCAAGAATTCAGGATACCTCATTTCAGTGTTTCAGACTGACCGCCTGGTTTGGGGTTCACGTAAATATCACAAGCGGCCTCTTCGTCGTTACTAGATTCAACTAATAGATGCGTAGTGGATTCTTCAAATTCATACAGCCAATCCAATCTGGATACCGAAGGAGTTTTCTACTAACCAGATGTACTGTCAGAGCGAATGACCTCCAAGCGCACCATTCCTCTTTTCTTTGTTTTTGGAAGTGCATTAACTAGGCTAGTAGACTAGACTAGACATCAATGGACGCATTGTGGTGGAGTATATTTAAGTCTAAACACAAGAGAAGGCGCGCAGTATGAGAGGGCGCGTGTCAAAGAAAGTAACTCACTGACGGACGTTAAAGTCGCAATGAATGCAAGTCAGGCGAAACACCAAAATAATGCCAAGGGCCTCGGAACTTCATAACACACCCCAGTGGGCCTTATTTCGACTTAGGTATATCTAAGAACAATCGCATTTTTGTTCTAATTAGGCCAAACGCGGCCCTGTATGTAGATCTAAATCGAAAATATTTGAGTTCGAGCCCAACTGGACTGTGCTGTGATAACTAGAATTGTCGTAAAAATAGGTCGAACTCGAACTGGCTTATTTAGCGCATAGTGACCGCTGTGGTGCGTGGTTGCGAATTGGGCGTTTCGGTGAACGCCACATGAATTCACACAGAATTCCGCGAATTTTCGAGCCGTGCCGTAATAAGACAAACAATTGCGATGGTACTTTAAGCTCAATCACACAAGCTTTACGGGAAAGTATTGCTCAATGCTCAAATTTTAGCCAGAAGGCTGCGGGCAGCAGCAGCAGCAGCAGTAGCAGTAGAAATGCTTGCGGCAGCTGCCGCACCACCACCAACCAAATTTTGCTTGCGCCTGGCAATACGCTGAGTATGAGTAGCATGAGCCCCCACTCCTCTTAACCCCAATGAAGGGCTGAACTAGGTCCTTCGTTGGGTTTTGGTAACTAGTGGTGGATTCATTTAGGATCCATTAACATTAATGTACATCTTTTTGCTATTTGTTATTCCTTCTTTGCGATTGGGGTCTGGGGATTGGGGAGTTTAATCCAAGTAGGTCGGCCACTTAGGAGGCAAGAATTCATCAGTTAATCAAATGCTAGATACATACATAACCAGCTGCCAATAACAGCTTCTACCTAACTACCTACTACCTAAGTTTGGGGATTTGGGGGCAAAGCATCGATTTAGAGACTCTTTCAGAGACTCGCCCCACCCGAAGGGCGAAAAAGAAAAAAAAATTCGAACCGCGCCGCGCAGAAGATGCCGTTGAAGATGGTCTTCTACTCACGAGTTTGCTTTTATGAAGAGGGATGGCCGAGAGGAAAAGACGGGGTATATTCTTGGCCACCCTAATATGGTACGGAGAACACCAGTCGCCGCCCCGTTCTTGATCGCTGGTCGTCTCCTCGGGGCTCGGACACCGCGTTCACAAGGGCCATCTGGGGGTCATCAGCTGCCTCCCGCCGTTGACTACTTGCCCGCATAGTACGCTCTGGCGCACTCAGGAACATAATCTAACCTAGAGCATAAAGTTGCTGCATGGGATTTCCCGTGTATGACTAGTCGTCTTCTTCGTTGTTCGAGGTTCGTGTAACTACAGGTGCAACTATCACAAGCGGCTTTCGTTGTACGAAGTAGAATTACAGTGGAGTCAAATCGATTTCAGCCAATCCAATCTGGATAACGAAGCGGCTCTCTAGATTCCAGGTAAAAAGGCAGAGTTAACTACTTCCAAGTGTGCCTATTCCAGGCCAATTTCCGCAGGGAGTGGGAAAGGGCCTAAATTTTAGCCAGCATGCTCGGCGCAGCTACAGCAGAATTGGCAGCAACTCCCACTGCGCCATCAGAGTAAGCTTGATCCTGAGAATTTTCAGGCTTTACCAGCAGGTTGCTCTTCGGGCGGTGCGGGTACAGGGGGCGGCTCCTGTGGAATGCTGCGTGGTCACGCCCCACCTGAGACGCAGAGAGCGAAGGGCGTATAAGAGAAGAATGCAAATGACGAAGGCTGGAGTCGAGGTGAAAGGCGATACACACGAAATTCAAAACTTGGTTGAGCTCCCCCTGGTCACAATCTTCCTGGTCTTCTATAGCCCTTACCCGCTATTTCTTTTATTACTTCCTTTTTCTTACCTCAATCACTGGCCCTGGCACTTCGGGCGCTGGCGTCAGCTCTTTCGCAGCAGCCTCGCCTTCTTTATCGCCAGTGCTGCCTCCTTCTTCGGTATCGGCAGCAGCAGCAGCATTTGCTTTCTCATCCTTCTCAGCCGTGCTGTCGCCATTTTCCTTGGCCTCCTTTTCTTCGGCTTGGGTTTTGGCGAGTGCGGCATCGAAAATGGGGTCATAGACAGGAGAGTGCGGCGGAATCGCATGCTTGGAACCGAACACCTGTAGAGATGAAAAGTAACAGATATAGAATACAACAGTTATTACAATAGATTGAAAGTGGGGCCTACTTAGCTAGGAGGCGAAATGAAAGAATAACATCTCGTAAAGAATGAAGAAATGAATGACTTTCGGAGTGCGGGCTGAAGCAATATTCATTGAAAGGAATAAAAGAAGACAAAAAAACCTTTGTTTACCTGCAGGCTGATTTTGCGGCGGTGGGGGCTCTCTAAGCCAAGGTACTGGTCAAAGAACAGCAGCACGTCTTGGCGCGTGAGCGTTGCCACCACTTCAGCTTCCCGCCACTTCTTGCCAAAGTCCATCGAGCCGTCTTGCACTTTGCCCCACAGCGCCCCAGTCTCCTCGTTCAGATTCTTGTAGCTTTCGCACAGCTTCTCGCGGACCGCACCCCGATTCGCTTCAAACTCTTCGTCGCTCAACGTCTCCGCCAGCAGCACCCGCAAATTGGTCAAAAAAGCTTCGATGCGGCCGTCCAAGTGAATGGGGTCCGCGACTTCCGATTGGACGATGAACCGCATGGCCACCTGAGCAAAGGAAGAGCACAGTCCGAAGGAATACGAAGAAAAAAGACGCACAGAAGAGGGAGTAGGGAGGTTTGAAAGATGATGTTTATTATGGGGACAATGCATCGTATAAGGGGTACGAGAAAAAAATGACAAGAACAAATGCGCCTTTCCTGTCATCTCAGCCTCTCCTAATATGATACAATCATAAGAACATCACATCACCACGTGCCCGTCGCCGTGTCCCAGAGCTCCGCTGAAGACCATGTAGCCTAGCTGCTGCTGGGTGCGCAGCTCGTCAAAGCACGGCTCCTTGGCTAAGTGCATCAAAAGCGCTAAGCGAGCCGCAATCGCCGACTTGTGAAGAGCTGCACTGTCACCTTCAGGCGAAGGAAGCGGCTCGTAGGCTTGCCCCACCTTCAGAGAAATTAAGAGCACACGAGTAAACGCACACGTGAATGCCAGATAAAGAGGGTGTAAAGGTGAGGAAGCCCTAGAAAAGTAAATCACGAAAAAAAAGTACAAAAACATTTCGAGCGCGCATGATTATGTGTACACAAGTGGCGAAGGATAAATCGTGCATGTACCTTGCCGTACTATCTCATAACAAGTATATGCCCTGTACTATTCACACGCACCACACGTCAAACTACAACACCTCCACTGCTACCACCCCACTACATGTACCTGAAACACCACTTCGATGGCGCTGTTGGAGTCCTCCGAGTTGGCTCCCCGCGCCCGGTGCACTACCGTCGTTTTAGGGGGCAATTCCACGACCCGGGCGGCCGAGGCCGGGCGAGCGGCAAACAGGGGCTTGGGCTGCAGGGTGTGGACCACGGTTTGAGCCGCGGCAATGGCTTCGGAAGAGGTGGCGTTGCCGTGCACGAGTGCGGTGACCTGAAGGCGCACATGGCGTGCGTACAGAGTTTTAGGCGGTGGCAGTTGGGATGGGAGATCGGGTTGTTGTAAGTCTGGCAAAGAAGAGAAGCAGTAGTGCTGCTCATTTTAATTCATTTCTTGAAGGCTGCACCAAAGCAGTGTTTTGTGGCGGCTGTCTCTTGCACACTTCATCCACTCCCTCACCTTGAGCCGGCCCAGCAGTACTCCTTGAAACGCCTTGAGATCCGCCACCGTCAGAGGCAGCAGGGCTTCAATCCTCGAGTCGTAGTCCCAGCGCGGCACTTCCAGCACCAGTGACTCGTGCAGCAAAGCGTGCTGGTAGGGCTGGGCGTAGGCAAAGTTCAGGTAGGACCTAATGCAGTAGTAGTAGTAGTAGTAGTAGTGGCGAAAATACACATGCAAACGAGGATGGGAAGGAGGGATGGAGAGAATATGGAGATAACAGGGCATTCAGTAAGAGAGGGCCAAGCTTTTTGATTTAAAAAAAAGGAAAATACAACGCGTACGTCAGTTAATCGGAAAAGGGCGAGTTCTTCCAACAGGAGTATATCAAAGTACTCATGAAACTTATTCCTCGCAATCTAACTCTCTTTTCTAACATATTAGTACATCCATCATCTTACTTGTGCAGCTTGTCTTTGAGGCGCACAAAAGTTGCAGGGTCGAGGGCTGGTTTCGCCACGGTCGCTGCGGCCTTCTCGAGCAAGAGTGGCAACTTGTGCGAATAACCGAAGCAACAGAGCTCCAGGCCGTAGCTGAAAAAGAAAAGAGGTGAGAAGAGTAACAAGAATTGACAGACGAGGTTAGCAAAGAAAGAACAAGCGAAGCTTTCCAAAATTACCACACAAATAACCTTCAAACCACACTGAGAGTAGCTCAGAAACACTAACACGTAACAAAGAAACGCATTTATAATATACTATACCGCGTCGCGCTGAGTTCAAAGGTCAGGCCAGCCAGATCCGCGGCATAAGCGAACCTAATATAGTACGGCAAGGAAGGAAAGACCTTCACTTGACAGCATCCAATAAAGCAAAAAAACTTGTGCGCATTCAAGCGAGCACGAGTGTCTGATCATTCTATAGCCTACTTACTCGTTGAGTTCTTCCTCGACCATTGACGCATAGAGCGCGGTGAGCACTAAGGCATTGGGGCTGGCATAAGCTTCGGGGGTGTTGAGCGCTACCATCACGTTGAGCTTGGGCTTCTGGAAGCGCCCAAAGTGCTTGTACCTGCGGGTATGAGACATAGGCGGCGGTAGTGTGTGGTTACATTGGCAAGCGTTCAAGGCAAAAGTGACACGAAGAAGCAATGTTCGTAATCATTGCCGATAATATCTCAAATAATTGCCCACTTCGTCTTCCTAAACTTGACCACCACTCAAAAGCTCACCCCTAGCGTGTTTACCCTAAAATATTAGATAATACGCACCACACGTCGAGTACAGGGTCGGAGTGCACCAAAGCCGCCGGCACCCGGTCGGCCGCCTCGTAGGACGACATTCCCCCCTCTGATAGGGGGTGTGAGAGATACACATGTACGTTAATAAAAAGAGAGGTGAGATGAATAAGTGCACTCTTGCCTGTAAACACTATGTTGACCCATGAAATCAATACACTTCCGCCTTCTCATAGATAGAAGGGAACAGCATGCGACAAGTTGATTGATGCAGCTTACTTACCCTTTTCACTGCCAGAAGGAGCCGCAGCTGCTGATGCAGTTGCCTGCAACTTGAGCGCCTCCTCGTCTAGCTGCTTAAGGTTGAAATCCGTAGCCACAAAATCGTTGGGTGGCGGCAGGAACAGCGCTGACGCGTTTTCCGAGGCCGCTTGCGGATTGGCCCAAGCCGCGAGGAGGTCGGATGAGAGCGGCTCTTTGGTGTGCTTGGTGCCGTACCTGGGTTAGTATTGGGTGATTGTAAGCGAAAGGTGACAGAAAAGTCAGAAGTGCATCCCCACGGACACACAACAACAATCACATCAGAGGCCACATACACACACAAAAGCCACCAATGCAATTCATGGTTTCTTTCCCTCTTTTGAATCCCAGAGTGTCTTCAGTACGCCACAGTCCTTTTCTTGTATTTCTCTAATATAATTTCCACACGCATACCAGCGTTCTTCGAGATTGGTTTGCCCCTCGAAGCAGCGCGCCGCCACCAACAAGAGCATGTTGGCTGGCACCAGGCAGTCCAAGACCTTGGTGACCGCTACAGGGTCGTATTCGTAAAAGAGGGTGCCGCCGCTGAGGGTGCGGGCTGGGGGATAAATCTGCATCGAGGACGCCACCTAATGTGATTTTATTCAAATATACGAAAATTAAAATGCAGGCAGAAGATAAAAAAAAACTTGGAAGCTCAGAAGAAAAAGGTAAGACGAGGAACAAAGGATAAACGCGCATCCTTTATTAACGCATACTGGCCAATAAAAAGAAGATTAAATCTTAATCGTGCAATACATGATGTAGCCCCCCCTCTCTCTCTCTCTCTCCCACCCCCCTAGGGTAACACGCATTCACTGACGGAAGGAGTGTAGGAAATGGGTTTGCTCTTGGACTTGAACCGAAAGTTCATGGCTGCGATGTCGCGGGACTCGTTGAACACCCATTCCTGAATTAATGATCAAAGAGAGAGAGAGAAAGAGGGGAGAGTGTAAGGGGGGAGGGAAAGAAATGGCCTCAATATTTAAATCCACGAAAAGGGGTCATGCAGGAAAAAAAACTCGAAAGGAAGGTTTATAGCAAGTACAAAAGAATCCGTACGCATAGTTTCATTTACGGTTCTCTTCACGCATATATATATTGGTTTCTGGTACCTGCGGCCCCTCTTTTCGCAGCATGGCCAAATACTCGTAGACCACTCCCACTACGTTCTCCACGTTTGCGATGCCTTCGTCGGTGCAGTCGATCTGATGAGTGGAGTATACGGAGAAGATATGAACAAATTACGGACCACACAACTTGATACGAACATCTACATCAGTCTGGGTTCAAACAAAGAAGAGCAAATGTTGAACTAAAGAAAACACCACCGCCACTCTCTGAATGTATGCATTCAATTATAGCAACCACCCCTTCCCTTCTCACCTGGCACCCGAAGATGGCGAAGTCCGACGCGCTCGCAAATTGGCCTGCCGACAAACCATTGGCCCAGCCTTTGGCTTTCAGCAAGCTCAGCACGCTCCCTGCTCCCTCGTGCCCCAGCAAATGGCTCAGGTACGAGGAAGGTTTCGAGGCATAGTCTGCATGCGGCGAAAACGGCAACTGCCAGGTGAGCTCGATCAAGCGGCTGTCGCGCACCGGCACCTGTATTCGTAACATGTACAAGAGGAAGGAAAGTGGTGAAAAAAAAACGAGCGCAATGGTATCAAATGGTTCGAAATTGGTTGTCATGTCCATTTACATATCATAGTGCTACCAAAGAGGCCCACAGGAACATAAACAGCAACAGCATCAACAACGATCACTAGCACTTACCACGTTGACCCGAAAGCCCAGTTGGTCATAGGGGTTCGACTCAAAGAGGGGCCGCTCAACGTTCAGGTCCTTGACGTCCGTGAAGTAAGCCAACACCCGCTCGTGCAACACGTCCAACGGCTCTTTGCCGAGCACCACCTGATGGGAGGAAGAGAGGAACAAGGAGGGCAGGAAGAAAAGGTAAGATTCGACAAAAATTGAAAAAAAAAAGCGGGAAGCCACAAAATGAAAAGCAGCAGAGATAGCAATACATGAAGAGCACATACGAAGTTGATCTCTCGTCTGATTTATCGGCAAAAAGAGAAAAACTATCACATTAACACAAATACGGTGTTCGCACATATACCAGTCGCATTTGATTCGCGCTGTAGTATTTGCCGTGAAAAGCAATCAAGCGCTCTCGCAAGTCAACGCCCGCTTCCTGGGGGAGGTCTTTCAGAGTCTGGAGGTTCCCGGTGCTGAACAAATGGTGTGGGTGGCTTGAGCGAGCGAAGGACTTCTTGAGCTGCATCATGCGCCACAGGTCTGCCTGCTGGTTCTTGGCGTTTTCCTATTGCAGTGGGTGGAAAATGGTACCAGAATTAAATTTAACAAACACAGCGAGAGTACACAAGGGCGAACGAAGCGTGAAATGCAAACAGATATACGTAAAGAACACACGTAAAAGAAGCACCAGAGAAGAGGAAAGTGTAGAGTGGTGACGGTGCTATAAGCCGGGCACAAACGTTCGGTCCATTCACTATTGTTACAACCCCACAAATATTCACCGAGTCCACGGCGTTCATTTCCCGCGCGGTGGCGGAAGCCGTAAAGAGGGGCGCAATGAAAAACTGCGCGAAGCGGTCCAGCGCGCCCTCCAAGTGCTCCGCGTTTACGTCGAAGTAGTACACCTGCGTGTGAAGTCGCCAGGGCGTAGCATGCAGTAGCAGACGTGAAAAAATAATCGGTGGGCTGTAACACTGTGCTATACACAAACTAGGTGGCTATTAGAAATCGGCGTGCAGGGGTTGTGCTACGACAGAAAGAACGGAGTGGTAGTACTTTGACAGGAGGTGCCTATGATGAAGGTAACAAACACCACAGACAGGCCATTCAATTGAGAGGAACACCGAAAAAAATTACCGTATCTTCGCCGGCGGTGTAGGCGTTGGACATGCCGCCGTGGGCCGACAAGTACTTGGAGTACTCGTTCTCGTCCGGGTACTTCTCCGTGCCCTAATATATATATATATATACGTGAGCGCGCACACACGGACGATGGGAAGTCGTCAGTTGTGCGATTTCAGTTGATGGTGGCATACTCAAACGGGAATATATATAGGGATATAAAACCATCTAGAAAAAAAAACAACGGCACTTTAAACCAACGCGTGTATTTGTTTTGAGTCATTCTTGGTGCCACGCTACTACACTAGCATTTGCCAAAATGGCCATCACAGTGAAACGAGACAAGGAAGAAGAATAGAGTGCGAGACTTTACCATGAAGAGCATATGTTCCAAGAAGTGTGCAATGCCCTGTTACAACAGAGGGTTACAAACACGATTTAAAAAGATGAACGGGTCAGAAATTAGTTATAGATTGAGCCATCTTGGACCATCTCTCACAAGTAGCATGCCAAAAAACAAGCTCATAGAAGAAATATAACATTGACAAGTAGCGAGAATCTATCAACACGTAAATTCTTCGCTAACCTGCGTGTCTTCCGGATCTGACATGGCGCCTACGCGAACGTCCATGGCCGCGGACGCTTTGTCAGTCTCAGGGTCACTGATTAGCAAAACCTAGAGTGGTAGGTATATGAAAGAGAGAGAGAGGCAAAGAGTGATGCACGGTTTCACACATGGCGTAGTCAGGCACATGGATATCGCAGTAAAAGAAACTAGTCGAATTCGTCGACCTTGCCCTTCTAGTATGGATTTACAACACCTGACGCAGTTTAAATTCAACTCTCAGGCTTGAACTCTATTCTAGATGAACGATGGATGTAAGCACCTGCAATTGGTTTGCTAGGGTCAAATGGCGATAGGATCGCTCATCTTGCTCCGAAACTTCGAGTGGGCCGTTGTCAGTTGCCATGATGGTTGCACAGAGGTTTCGGGAGGTGTACTAAGAAGTCGTTCTCTATGAGGTTTTGAGGAGCTCGTGAGAAGAAACAAAATAATGTCAGAAGGGCAGTGCAGCACACACGAAAAGAAACGAAACAAGTTCAGGTGCCCGCGCAATGCGCGGTTTAGGGCATTCTATGACTTCGCAGCAGCACACAGGAGGTGTGTTGTTTGTATCTCGGCGCGCGTCCTTCTCGTGGTGCCCGTGCCCGTGCCCGTGCTTGTGCCCGTGGTCCTCCTCGCCCCGTTGGTGTGCGACAGCACGAACAGAGCAGAAAACACTCCCCCCTCATATACGGGTCCGTCCAAAAATATACGTCGGACACCAACGAACGAACCACGAACGAAATTCCATTTAATAGAAAGGATCTTTCTGGGAGCATTGTTGTTTTGTTGTGGCGAAGGAATTCGTGGGGATACGGAAATAAACTCCCAGATTGACCAATCAGAACGCGCCATTCTGCTGGTCTGTTAACTTTCACTTCCATGCCACTGCCAGAGTGAGAAGCTACAACACAGTAAGCAGTAAGCTGTCAAGTTCTGAAGAGGGCAAGCACTCGAAATCCGTGCCACAACCTAGAGCTGAGCATGGAGTTCAACTTGAATAATTTCATGTCCTTCGCTGGCGCGGGCGACGCCCAGCAGCCTAGCAACGACGACGATGACGACGATGAGGAGGAGCTTGAGTACTCTTCTGCAGCTATGATCTCGCGGCCTTCCTTTTTCGACGCAATCTCAGCGAATATCGAAAAAGCTACCGAATCCGACGACATCAAGTTTGCGAGATGGAAGAAGGCAGAAGACGAGAAGCGGTTAACAGCCAAAACGCCGGAGGAGCAACGAAACATAGGCGTCGTTCAGCTTATCATGGATAGTACGTTGTTTTGATTGATAAGTAGGACATACGGTGCATTCCCAAGAGACGCGTGCGACTACACATTGTGGATAAATGCTTTATCCTTGGATATCTTTCCATTGCTTGCGCTACTTCATTATCTGTTCTGTTCTACGATGCCACGACATGATAAATAGCATACATTCCGCACACCCCTTGCACTTCTGCTTGGAAGCACGCACGAAATGCTGTCTAGCTTACGCGCTCTCAACTTATCTCTTCCAATGCTTTCTTTCTTGTCTTTTCGCACGCTTCTCAACGGCGATGGTCTTGCCGCGGCCTTCTATCCAATCTCCCAACGCACAGCCCTTGCTGAAGCTCGCGAGGCTAGGGACCCTGCCTTGCTCGACTCCATCGCCAAGCACTTTGCCGACGACGCCATGTATGTGGGAAAAACTGCTCGCAGAGAGGCTGCCATGAGTGCCTCGCACATTTCGTTTGGGGTTTTACTAGGGTTGCAAGATAAGGCTAGGAATGGCATAGGTATTACCGCCGTAGCAAAATCTTTCTCCGCATTTGATTGGACAATTGCACTACCTACACTTGTTTTCGTACTGGTTATGTCAAATGAGTGCTGCTTCCTTTAGAATGATTGCATCGTTGTTGTTGTCTTGATTCCTGTACCAGGTATGTGAACGGTCACCTCGCCGGCACCGTGTACACCTTTGCTGAACCTTCGGTGGGGGGCGTGGGATTTGTGCAACATTTGAAAGACTTCTGGTTCGGGCGATGGGAAGTCGAGGTAAAAGCTTTCCAATAAAACTTTTGAATAGTATTATCCGAATCATTCTATTAGAGCCTTTAAAGTCTTGTTGTACTTCATTCCTTTCTCCGTGTTTGATTGTGTGTCCTAACAGATCGCAGAAAGATACGCAACAGCGCACTCTCTGTCGCTTTTATCTTGCATCACTTGTAGTCCTGCGCGCACCTCACACCTCCCTGCCCCCACGATGCTGCCTTAACTGTTTGTGTCTTGCGCTTTTCTTCTTTTTTCTCACAGGTGCGCGCTGAGAGCTTGTGCTGCGAATTGAATGGGTGCGGCCCTGTAGTCACTTTTCAAGCGCGGGTGCACGAATGGAAGGTGCGACGAACGGGCCGCAGCGTGCGTCATGTAGACGACGACAGCAAGTCGGTGATGGTGGAAACTCATGCGGTGCACTTCACGGGCGGGCCAAATGCCAAGATTCAGCAATGGCTCTACTACTGCGACTACGAGAAAACCGCGAATTTCATTCACGCCTTCGGGAAGAAACCGGTTTGAATTGCAACTCAAACTTATAGATTAGCATGCTGGGCAATAAAGGAAAGAAGGATCCGCGGCGTGCTGCCGTTGTTCTGTTCATTGCGCTCCTGGTGCGGTGCTAGAGGAATCTTGAAATCAATGGGCATGTGGCCATTTTAAATGAATTTCTTTCATTGGTTATTAGTTCGACGTTTGAGTTTGAGTTCACCTCACATATTGGGATTAGTACCAGTATCAATATTCATATGTCTCTGTTATCCCATATTCTCGGGTTTTGTAAGGGCATTTGCGAAACTCGAAAGGAAGAACCGCATTAAGATTTACCAGGCAGGATATGGATGTTCAGACACGCCCAGTCAAGTCCCGCGAATTACAATAGAGGGAATTATATTTTGATCAACCAGGAACGAGCGCACACGGAATATATATATATTTTTTTAAATCGCAGGCTGCTTTCGACGCGAATTGCGACTCAGGGCTGAATGCACTCTATTTCTTCTCCTCTTACGCGAAAACTAGTAAAAATTCGTTTGCTTTCGAATTGATCTTCAGCTCTTTGCTCATTGATAGCATGTGGCTTGATAGACAGTGCTGTCTCCACTTCAACCTGACCTTCGTCCTGGAGGTCCACTCCATACAACTTGCAGGGATGTCGCTACCTAGCACGCGCCCTTCGCAAGTGCTCATGAGACGTCAAATCGGCGATAGAGTTTCGTAGAGGCGACAATGCCGTGTAATCAAAGGTTATCGCGGTAGAAATAGCAAGCACGCCAGCGGTGGAAGCTCTTGCTGCATCAAGTATCACCTAGTATCTAAAAATGCCGCCAGTTGCCAGGAGACGACTCCTAGCTTTACGACAAAGGCCAGAACGAGGAGACTACACGTGGTGCCTACAGCGTAAAATATCAGCGTCTTACGGCCTGAAAGTTCAGAGAGGACCGCAGGCGGCGGATGTTCAGGACCCCGAATCGAATCAACCGGCCTGCTGAAGACACGACGCACACCCCAAGAAAAAAATCACGCATGAATGGAAAAGAATGCAAAACGCACAATTAGAGGTGACATTTGGTACAGATAGCACGGACCTGCATCAGTGGTTCGTAACCTACTAGTACGTTGAAAATGACCATTACCTCCTGGGCATCCAGTTGATTGAATCACCAGATGGCTGCAATATCTAAAATATCGACTGTAGATTTTTCGCGGGCTCGGCGATTGCCAAGCTTGCCCAGGTAGCGATTTACGTGACCAGTTTCCGAAAAAGCTAAAACACGAAGTCAAAAGCTTTCTGCGAAAGCTCTATGTAGCTTCTATTTCGTCAATGTTCACGCCTAGTCTCTACAATATCTTCTAGTCCGCACAGGTCAACAGTTTCCTAATTCCTTTAGCCTGAAGCATAGTGATGGTAATGGTGTAGTAGGTAATTTTAGCAGTGTGAGCTATCGAGCTATCGAGCTATCTCGCGTATCTCCCATTTCTCTCGTGCTTTTCCCTTCATGTCTTGCCGCCGGCACGCCGGCACGCCGCGCAGCAGGCAAAAAGTGCGTTGGAGCAAAGGCTACTCTGTAAGTTTTGCACCAATGACACATCTTTCTGCAATTCTTGGAACATTCCTCCCTCGCTTTTTTTCACGCCTCTCTTCAGCGACTGAAACGTACGTACTCGTACGCGTGGCATCGTGTCATCTGCAGAACCTAAAAGTTTCCTGAAGGTAGATGCACTTGATGAGATGTCAAGCACCCTCAGCGCACTCTCGCTTTACCCAATTCGCTGATTGAAGAAAAGCATTTATGAAGCTATCATAATTAAACTCTTACGAAATGTCTCTTCGGCTTTCTCTGCTCTTCAGGATACCAAACTTGCACAAATATGGCCGCACAGATTCAAGGCAAGAAGCTCACGCTCAAATACTTTGGCATTCCTGCTCTGGGAGAGCCATTGCGCATCCTGCTGACTCTAGGAGACTTCAACTGGAACGATGAAAGGGTGCGTGCAGGCTTAAAATAACGCATGCGCCGTTGAAGAAGAATGCATCCGCTTCTTTCTTCCGCTGACAATATGATGACGTAAATAATGTACGCAATGATTTTTGTAATCTACGTTCGTTGACTCCCGCCGTTCTTTTCCGGTATGTACAGATCGCGTTTGCCGACTGGGGCGCTCTGAAAGAGTCCACCCGTTGGGGCCAAATGCCTTTGCTGCAGGTTGAAGGTGGTGCGGAAATGGCGCAGACCAAAGCGATTGCGCAGTTCCTCGCGAAGCAGGTGAGTTCACGGATTCCTAAACTTCTGGCTGGTAAACGCCAATGCATACTCCTGATTAGATTTGCTCCCATCGCATTCTGTCTTGTGCGTAACATAACATGCTCAATAATCTGTTTTGTGTGAATGTGCTCTCTCATGTCGCTCGTCCTAACCTTCTAGGTGAGTGTAGAGGGTGCCTCGACTGTGTACCCAGCCGACCCTACTGCAGCGTTCGAGGTGGACGAGTTCATCGAAGCGTTTGAAGACGTGCGCGGCAAACTTGTGCCCACTTTTGCGATCAAAGACGCGGCGGAGAAGGAGGCTGCGCGCGCGGCGCTCGTCGTGCCGGGCACCGGTGCTGCTTCGGTGCTCCTCGCCAAAATTGAAGCACTGTGCTCCAAGACGCAAGCGGGTTTTATGGTGGGCAACACCACCACCCTCGCCGACATTTGGTGCTTTTTCTTCCTCAACTTCCTGGTGTGCGGGTTCTGGGACGGTCTCCCTGCGAGCAGCGTGTCGGCTGAACACTACCCGAAGCTTTTTGCGGTGGTGAATCGCGTGGCGAGCATTCCCAAGGTATGACGTTTTCGACGTGGCTGCGCTGATGAGTTTTGCCGATTTTTAAGTATGCATTGTACTTCTCCTCCCTTTTTTTTGGTGTCCTCTGTTGCTAATCAGTGCCCGTGCTTCTTTTTTTTTTGCTGTTTTTAGGTTGCGGCCTACTACGCAGCCAAGGACGTGGCCAAGGAGCCCATGTACAAGGTGTTCCAGGCGCCCTCGCCGCTCCAAGGCAAGAAGCTCACCCTCACCTACTTCCCGCTTCCAGCGCTGGGCGAACCTCTGCGCCTCCTGCTCGAACTTGGAGGCTTCGACTGGACTGACAACCAGGTAAAACATCGCCCTATAGAATCGTTACAATTGGCCTTGTGGAGCGTATTTGTTGTTACTATAAAGCATTTAACCAGCTAATGCCAAGGCTAAAGTGCCTTTCTTTCAATGCCTCTGCGACTGTTGTGTTATCGTCGTTTCGAACCTCAACCTAACAACCCCTCTCTGCAAATACCAACAGGTCACCTTCGCGGATTGGGGTGCCAAGAAAGCGTCTACTCGTTGGGGCCAAATGCCCATGCTCCAGATCGAAGGTGGCGCCGAAATGGCGCAGACCAAAGCCATCGCCAAGTTCTTGGGCAAGCAGGCGAGGCCCTAGCAGCGCTTTATCGCATCAGATGAAAATAAACCCTTCACAGATGCTTGTGCGCTTGTGTTCTTTGCTTGGTATATCGTGTGCGTGCCACCACCCCTCATTGAAGAGTGGCAACATCACTCACTTATGACATGCGCGCCCTGTTCCCCTATTCTTACCCTTCAAGGTGAGCGTGGAAGGCACCTCGATGGTGTACCCGGCCGACCCAGCCGTGGCGTTCGAGGTGGACGAATTCGTTGAAGCTTTCGAAGACGTTCGCGTGAAGCTCGCGACGACTTTCTCCATCGCTGACGCCGCCGAGAAGGAGGCTGCGCGCGCCGAGTTCATGGTGCCGGGCAAGGGCGCTGCGGCACTGATTCTCGCCAAGATTGAGGCCTACTGCTCCAAGACGCAAGCAGGCTTCATGGTGGGGAACACGACTACGCTTGCCGACATTTGGTGCTTCTTCTTCCTCAAGTTCCTGGTGTGCGGGTTCTGGGACGGCCTCCCAGCGAGCAGCGTGTCGGCCGAACATTACCCCAAGCTTTTCGCGGTGGTGAAGCAGGTTGCCAGCATTCCTAAGGTGAGAGACAGCCTGAAACTTTTAGTTCGCCTCCTGTAAATTGGTTGCGTCTCTGCTTTTTGGGATTCTTGTCCATATAATTTGCAAAATGAAGCACAAAGTCCTACCTAGGCACGTCGTTTCCATGTTCTGATCTTCATCTTCTTTACTTCATTTTTTCTTTTTTTGCGAAGGTTGCGGCGTACTACGCAGCGAAGGATTTGGAGAAGGAGCCTATGTACAAGGACTTCAAGAACTAATTGAACGATGAGAGCACACGCGGCATTTAAAAGTTTTGAGACCATTCTTTCTGGGTTATGCACAGTTAGTCCTGCGGGCCTCAAACGCATAATTCTTGAGTTAAAATTGTGATGCTTATGAATTAAAATCTTGCATCGCGGAAATTTCTCTAAAAGCCAGTACTGAACGCAAAAATCGCATATTCAGTCAGTCGGCTCTATACGCTGTACGCTACATATAAACAAGGGAATGTGGATACACCAAATAATTAAAAGAAGAAGAAAAAGAAAAAGAAAAAGAAGGATAAAGCATTATACCTCGATAACTGGCACTGCTGGGATACAAAAGATATGCCTTACTGCTTACTGGAATATGCCAATGATGAAGCCCATGTCTATTGCATCTGGGATAGTAAGAAGGCCTGTTGTGTCTTGTGGTTTAATCAATCGATTCTTTGTCCTGTGGTGCCCATGTTTACTGCTATACTCCCCCCATTGGCAATGGAGCTCCCACTCCACTTCTCACTTCTCCACTCGAAGGCTTTGTCTAACAAAGCCGACGGAAATGACTTGCCCTGGAGATTCCGCGACATTGGGGTGTGAACGTTTGAGTTCTTCAAGCCCGTTTCCCTTGAGCCAGAGCCAGGTTAGCCGTCTTCTTTGAATCATACTTGTTAGTTCATCGGTGTAGCGTCGGCGCTCACTTTGGTCGCTTTGGTGTTGATGTCCCCCGCGGCACCGAACAGCGTGTCTTTGGCCTTGTAGTACGGGCCGCCGGTTACTGGTGCGCCGCTGAAACCACTGAGAACGGACCTGTGTAATATAGGAAAAGAAATGATACGTCAAAATGCAAAGAGCGGCATACATGCTCGTGCGATTGTGCTTCCTACAACAACCTACGTAACATCTGGTGTGAGGGCAGCCGATGTATTCATGGTCTCTGCGAATTGGAAAGTAGATTAGACTAAATTAGGTCAGCTTACCCAGTTTCGATTTTCTTGCGAACCAATGTTACCACATCTGCGTCATTGGTAGCTTTCCCATCGCTTGTGGCAATTCCATCCGTCCCCCAGCCAAGCTCCAAAGTTTTCTTCACGAGCGCAAAAGCAGGCGATACTGCTTGCGCGTGCTCCACGATGAGCAACTGCGCACGCAAAAAATGCATTCATGAAGTAGACCAAGAGCAAATAGGGAGCTTAAGTCCAGAGATCGAGGCCTAACTTACTACGTCCTGTAGCATATCGATTCTATGAATAAAGCCTACAAACCCAATCAATGCATTTACCTGTTGAACTTGCACTGCCTCGTGGCCATCGTCGGAGGACGCACACGCATTGCCTACCCAAGTCCAAGCATTCTTTAAGCCTGCACTAGCGCCACTGGCAGCCGACGCACTATCGGCCGAAGGTGCAGCTGATCGAGCAAACACTTTGAACACAGTTCGGCCTTCAGCTTTCAGACTCACAAAAGAGTCTAACTGAGCGCTAAGGGCTTTCTCTCCAGTTCCCACAGTTTTATCCTGTTGAACGGGGTGTGACGCGTATTAAGCACCGGGGACTCTTCAGTACGACAGTGCGAAACTCACTGCACTTGCAGTTTGATGCTTTGTAGTTACAAAAATTGACGACGTGAATAGTTGACGATGAGGCCAGCCAGGACACCATACTTATACTTCGCTAGAAATAAGAGCTCTCAAATGAGCGTAAAAAATTAAGCAGACAGTTTTCTATGAGCTCGGACTCACCTCATCCTTTTCGCGAGGCACTCCAAAGCCACCTCGAGCCTGTTTCTGGCCGATGCGTTTGGAAGGCCTGTTGTCACCGCCAATGACAATGGAATGCCGATGCGGCACCGCTACGATTGGCATCCATGATTGGCCATATTGTAGGTAAGCTAATAAAATGAGGCGGCAGAAGTGTTGGTGCATTATCTGTCTCGGAAGCCAGAAGAGCTTTGGATTTATCAAGCAATACAAGACGCCCAGTCGCCCACTCCGTTGATCGTTGATGTTTCACTAGTTCACTACACTCCTCCTTCCATTCCTCCTCGTTCTTTTTTTCGCGGAAAAGAAGCAGAAATATAGAAGAACCGGTTCTTGATACGTGACCTTCTTTTCCTTCTCTGTCGTCCATCTGAAATGCTGTTGTTTGCGTGCGTGCGTGGCTTAGCCAGTTCACAGTTCACCAGCTAGCCACTCCGTGGTATAACAGCGAGCCTAGGAGCATCTTCAATTTTAAGCATCTTTTGCACTTTCATCAATTGATCTTCGAAGGGCTTGTATTAGAATTCTGGGTTCGTAGTAGACCCTTGATAACTTCATTTACCCGCAGGACAGGCAGAGCGACAATACGCCCGCCCGTTCCATAAAATCCCGCAGAAAATAAGCCCAAGCGGCTATTGTAGCGCAAGGTAACGTCAAATGCTCGCCGCGGATAAGCTTCTCTTAAAGAGCAACCTCCGGCAGAATGCCATCAAGCTCAAAGAGAAGGTATTTTGGTTTGTTTTACACCGTATGATTGTGCTCGTGGCCGTGATAGCTCGGAAAAAGTTGACACAGATGAATATCCTAGCTTAGTACGAGGACACTTTCTGCTTGACTAAGCTCGTTGCTTATTGTTTTTCTGTGCCCGGTATCTTCCTCGCTATCAGTTGTCATCATTGTTTTCACCATCTGTCTTATAATTTGAACAGGAGTTTGACTTACACCACGGCAATTTTTCGGACGTTGGGACACAAGCAGCGGTAATCTTGAGCCCCTTGTATGATTTAAGAACCTGCTGCTTGTGTGCTAACTATTCCCTTTCCAAAATATCATGGTTAAGGGCAGTCTTCATTGGTCGAATTAGAGATAAAAACAGATATCGAGCATGAAAGCTAGGATTTTTACACGCACATGAGCTAAGATTTGTGTGTCTTTCGGCCAGGTCTTGGCAGGGTTTACGGTAACAGGGCTGATCGAGTTCCAAATGCCACCAGAAACGCACCGAGGACTTCAGGTGCGTGCTCGCAGCTATTTTTATCCTTTTGTCTCGGCCTGGCTTGCGTTGTCGGGGTCTTCAATTTTCTCTCTATGCTTTTTTTTTTCCCCACCTACGTGCCAAGCAGGCTCTTTGAAACTGACACCTAGATTCCTATTGATTTTATGCATGTTTATCGTATAATGCATGGATTCATTTTCTTTGCCCTCCTCCCAACTTTCCAGTTTCTGTACTATTCCTTCGTGGTGCTGAGCTTGGGGATGAACCTGAGCTGCGTGTCGTCCACCACGGCTCTCTCGGTGTTCGGCACCGGCCTCGCGCTCCGAGGCCCCGACGGGTCCATGGTAATCTGCAGATTCGTATTTTTTAATGATTATATTAGATTATATTAGTAGATTTTGCCTAGGGGTCGATGTAAAGTTTGCTGACCTATTACAAAGTGGGCTACGCTATCAGAAATGCACATGCAAATTGGAGAATTGCCTGTATTCAGGAATGAGCACTTTTGTCTGACTGTTTTTCTAGCTTTCATCAGTTTGTTGTTGGGATTTAGAACAGAGACAGGAGAAACATCCTCATGCTTGCAACACGAGCTCGATATCACCCTTTTATCTCTATCTCTTATTCCCTGCGCACATGTACAACAAACAGGTTCGTGCGGTGGACGGCATGTACCAAGAGCGGACTCAAATATTCGCCACCTTTGGAGTGGGGCTCTTCTGCACGTTGTTCGCGGCGATTTTAGCCTCCGTCATCGTGATGCACCCAGAAGCTGCGGCCGTGTGCGTCTCAATTTTGCTCTACGTGGTGTACCGAATATACTCGCAAGCGAAACGAATCTTTGGGAAGTTTCGGTTCGAAGAAGACGAAGGCACCAATTTTGATGACATTTTAACCGGGAGCATTTTCACCGCGGCGGTAAGTTGAAGAGGTACATGGGGAGAAATGATGAGGCATTGGAAATATCATGAACGAAAAAAATAGGACCCAAGAGAATAGAGCGAGCGTACGTGAGTAACAATTGAAATTATCTCAAGGAGCGTACGGCCGAGAGGGCAGCTGAGAGCGCTTTTCCTCATTTTTGATACATAAACTGTTGTCGTGTTATTGTTACCCTTCAAAGCACCAAACTTCACTTTTGGCGCCACTATTGTGTTGCCCTACTACGCCAACAGGTGTCACGAAAGAAAGTCAAAGCGGAAGTGAAAGAAAAGGACGAAGAAGCAGAACCGCTGGTTTAGCACAGGTTGAAGTTCGAACCGGCGGCGTTCTTGATAGTTGGCCTTTTCGGAGCTCTCAGGAAACGCTCTTCAACACAACTGCCTAAGCCCGCTTTTTTCTGCGCCATCTAGTACGCAGCCAGCAGCCAGCAGCGAGCAGCCAGTGGCCAATCACGTCAAGAACACCGTTATCTCTACTCGGGCTGGATCGGCCGTTCGTGAATAAATAAATTAAAGCAAGAACGAGCACCAAGTTCCCCTGTCAAAGAAGTAGGTACAAGCAGAGGGAGCTCTAATTCACTGGTACAATTGGTTCTATCTCTGTCTCTATCTGGGTTCTGGGTTGATTCCTAATGGCGGATTCCAAATCGCCATTATTTCTGTAACTTCATCATTGCCGTATAAAATTATATCCGAGAAGCCACCTTCTATCTTTTATCTTCTATCAAAAGCCAGTAGGCTACACACAGAGTATGGTATAAGCTTTGGCTATGCTAGGGCCCTAGGGCTAGGGGACTTAAAAGTTAGTAGCGAGTGGGCACTACGCACTTAGCATAAACCTCGGAGTGGAATCCCATTAAAGCACACCAACACTCAAGACTAACATACGCACGCACAAACACACAAATCCTAATGGCAACACCGAGTATAAAACCCAGAACAATAAAACATAAAACAAAAGTTAAATGGCCTCGTCTCCTTTTCCATTAACTTCCAGCTATCAAAGAGGACGACAAGGGAAAGGGTAGACAGCCCGCGATTTGTACGGCAGCCTGCATCTCGAAAGGCCGCGTATTTACCTGACCTTGATTGCGGCACATCAAAGAGACATTTTTGACATCAACCACACCAAGCCGTTCCTGGAGTATGTAATCACCGGTTTATTAGCCGGAACCAAAGGAAAGATGAAAGATGACGTGTGAGAGAAATCTAGAAATAATCACGAATTGGGGGTTTCTAGTAAAGTAATTATACGGAAGATTCAGTGTAGACCTCTTGTCTAACCTTTTCTTACTGAAGGAGTGCAACGATATCTGCGTAGCCGCCTTCTTGAGCATAATCCAGAGCTGTTTTACCGCCCTGCAATTACGGTAGCCACATAGACAAGGAAAAGATAAATGGTTAGTGGGAGTAGGAGTCAGAATACACGCTGAAGATCTGTACGTGCACAAAGAGAGGAGTGTTCAAGCATGAGAAGCCAAGCCTAACCACCCTTAACCTAATTAATTGTATTGATAATTTTTCCTCCACTTGCCCTGTCACGAATCTCTTTGTCAGCGCCTTCTTCAAAGAGACACTCCGCGGTTTCAAAAGAATCGTTTTGAGCAGCAACCATGAGCGCTGTTTTGCCCGCCTACGGTAAAGAATTACGTGGTGTAGGACAATCACAAAACAAACGAGGAATATGTGTTGCAGGCGAGAAATTCACTCGAAAGTAAGCTAATGAGAAGGAAGCTCTTGCGGCAAGAAATTCAGATAATCTCTCCATACTTTTCCCAGCCGAAAGGAAAGCCTTCAACTCTGTCGCGACCAATTGAGAATATTGAATAGATGCAATGATTCTTACATCATCCGTGTCATCCTTGTTCACACCAAGCTCAAGGAGGAATTCAATGATGTCGATGTCATCATACTCTGCGGCTTGAATGAGCGCTGTGACGCCAGTCTAGTTATTGGATATTTTGTGAATATAGATAAAAGAAATACAGCAAGAAATGCTTGTTTGGCGACAACGGAGTAGGTAACGTAAACATGGACAATCGAGGAGCGGCAAAAGCCATGTTGTAATTTACGAAAGAGGGGGACAAAGCAATGACTGAATGAACAGTTTTAGGTAATTCAATGGTGTTATAATGAAAGTAGTAGCATAGAGGTCTTCTGTTTGTTTACAAACTGCACGGATTGACATAAATGAGGTCCTCACCTCGTCCCTCGCGTTCCTGTCAGCACCAGCCTTGAGGAGGACCTTCATGGTGTCTGGATAGCCAAACTTCGCAGCGAGGAGGTAAGCCGTGGAACCATTAAACTAGAGCAATTTTTTTTTACCAAGATATAACATGATCAGAAAATTTGCTAGGGATCGAGCTTAGGCGCTGGTGCAAGGTTGCGTAGTAGTAGGCTCACTCTGGGTTTGGTGTCCAAAGCAGCCCCTGCTTCCAAAAGAATTTCCACAGTTGCGGTTTCACCATTTTCTGAAGCTTTCATAAGCGCCGTGTAACCAAGCTGATATAGATAAAGAAAAAAAGCAGCAGCGGCAAGAAACATGGGAAAATGAGGATAAAGATAAATTCCAGAAATGCGTTGGTTTTTGATATTCATGTGCGGAATTTCTAGTCTCTTACATCGTTTTTGGCTTCCTTGTCAGCGCCTGCTTTCAAAAGGACCTGGACAGTATCGGCGTGACCATTTTTCGACGCAACCAGAAGCGCTGTGTAATCTTTCTACCGCATTCAAAATGATTATAGATGCAAAGAAGAGAGAAAAAAGGCTTATTTTTTGCATCTTGCAAACATAACGCACTTCAAGATGATTCTTAATGATGAAAATCGTGCAACTTACGAAACTTTTGGCTTCTTTGTGGGCTCCTTTTTTAAGAAGTAACTCCACAGTGGCAGTGTGGCCTTCGAAGGAAGCGTAGAAAAGCGCCATGTTCCTACCCTGCCAGCACGAAGACAACGCCGCATGAGAAAACAAAAACGGACGCGAAGAGAGGATGAGAACAAGAAAGAGAAAGAGAAAAACGTTGACAATCAAGAATAGAAATTGTGGGCTGAGACGGGAATTTAACAAAAGGAGCTTGCAAGAACAGCGTACCGCGCATGTGGCGTTCACGTCAGCCCCTGCATCCAGGAGAAAGTCAGCAGCTGCGGTTTGGCCTTTTTTTTAGGCCCCCATGAGTGCCGTCATGCGATTCTACCACAAACCAGAAAGAAGGCAACGAGGAATAAGTTCACATGCGACTAAGATAAAGACTTAAACAAGACGAAATAAATGAAAGGGTGGCTTCCGGATGCAGAAATAGCGAGTGACGGAAAGCGCAACTATAAATCATACACATAGCGCTGGCATAATAGACTATACATTAAAAGTGAAGCGCTCTTCGGCTGGTCACACACCTCTGTCCGGGTGTCAATATCGACACCTTTCACGAGGCAGCCTTTCAGTACAGCCAAGTCGCCTTTTTCAGCTGCGGCTTGCATATCAGCACCTGTTTTTGCCTGAAAACAAGACATAGAAAAATGGAATTATGGAAGTAAACGAAACGTTCAAAGCTACAGGTGCAAAAAATCTCACCAGCACTGCAGCTACCACCACTGCGCGCACCCAAGCTTGAGCCTCCGGCGACGAGCAGCACGTGGCCACATGAAGCGATTCAGTGCGAGACATTGAAACCTGAAGAAAATCCAAGACGTCACCTGCACAATCGTCGGTCAGCTCCGAAAATAGCTGATTGGAAGCTGCTTGCTGCACTACCAAGACGTTTCGCGCCCATTCGAACAACAATCGGCGTACTTCGCGAGGGGCCCAGAGAAGAGATGGGTCACGATGAAACGCACGCAGTAACAGGCTTGTCGGCCTCGTCGCTGGCACTGTTGCCTTCGAGGAATCTGCAAGGGCGGCGCAGTACTCAACTGCAGCTGAGACGAGCAAGTTCGGGTCATCATCAAGAGCAGCGAGGACGTAAGCATGGTGCTCAAGGAGGTCGCGGCAATCGTCATCCCGAACATCTCTGAGGGACAATCGAAAGTTCCTCATGCAGGCGTCATCGGCACCAACATCAGCACCCGCCACTAGAAGCGATTGTGCAGTCTTTGCATCCCTCTTCTTTAAAGACTTCAAGAACGGGTTGCTGAGGTACCACTGTTTACGCAGGAAGGAAGCATACACGCATACAGAAAATTTATACATTGACGTGCACATCATGTTCCGTTGAAGAAAAAATACAATTGCATAAGGTACGAGTACGACTATTCGGAAGAGACAACCTCATTGATCTTGCAGCTTCCACCGATTCGTAGGGCCCTCGCCAAAGCAGAGTCAATTGAAGATCCGTATTTAGCGAGAGCAGAACGGCATGCACGAGGACTTTCCAGCAAAGCAACGCGGCATGCTGCTACGACTCCCGCTGCCCGATACTCGCTTTCAAAGCTCTCGTGTTCCACAGCTGGAGATTGGGCGGCCACTTGAGCTCCTGCAATAGTTGCGCCAAGCAAACGCGGGTCGTGGGAGCTAGGGGCCTCCCCGCACCTACGCCTCTTATTCAAACTTTGATTCTCGCAAGACATACTGGAAGTATACGTGCTTGCTGTGCTTAAATATGGGTTGATACGCACTAGCAAGCAAGTATGTGAGCGCTTTAAGTCCTTAGGCCTCGGCACGCTTTTTCGCGCTTTCTTGAAGAAGATTTCAAAAAAAAAGTTCTGCACCCTTTTCTGCACCCACATAAAAAAAAGGACTTGAGTTACATGTCACGGTGGTGTATAAGAAGTATAAGAAGGCGCCTTGACATGGCCCAACACGACAATGTGCCGCTTACGCTTGAGGGGCTGAGGTTTACAGTCGAACGGCCGGTATTGCAATCCAAAAGGGATTTCCTCGAGGGCCGAGGGAGAAGAACTCGAACTCAAACTAATACAAACCCAAATGGCACAGAAGCCAGTGCTGCAGGCAGAAAGCAGAAAGAGCCATGTCTATTTACTATGAACTATCAAACTAATATGGGCTTGGGTCCTAAACCGCATTTGCGATAATTCAAGCCGTATTGAGCAAGCACATGTAAAAAAAATGAGTGCCAGAAGTCCGATAAATATATATCGGAATCACATAGGTTCCGATTTCTGATAGCCGGATATATCTCCTGATATATCTCGTACCACCCCCGCCTATTGCGATGAACTCAAACGCATGTACTCAAACTAGTACGCAACACAAACCCGAATGACACAGAAACCAATTGGGCAGAAATCCACGCAACGCCCAGGCCGCCCAAGTCAAAATCGTACAGGGGGCAGAGGACCTAATGGTCGCCCAAGTGCCTCTTGCTCGACCGCTAGGGTCTCAAGGGAGACGCGGAGTAACGGAGTACTGAAGCCCGCAGATGTTTTTGCCTCATAAGATTTCCTGTGGCTCTCTTTGTCTTGCCACGAACACACACTTCCGGCAGCAAGTTTCGGGGCTTCCCTGCAGCTACTTCTGCGCGTTGAATCGTTTCTGGAAGTCGCGCTCCCAGAAATCATTCGTGTACGGCTTTTCAAACGATTCTCCGTCAGGGGGGTGAAACCAATAGTTGAACGCCATGTGCGCTCCCGATGTCGTACTCGGAGCAGAACTCGGAGCAGAAGACGACGAGGGCGGAGAAGAACTCGAATGCGACGAGGTAATAATGGTAGAAGATGACAACGAGGACGAGACAGAAGGCGAAAGAGGAGCAGCCGAAGAAAAGACTTCGTGAAACCACCCAGCTGGCAAATACAGCACCTGGCATCAAGCAAGCATCGTGTGACCAGTACAAATGCACACACAGTTTGTGTATTCACATCAATCCAAAAAAAATCACAGGGGCGGGATGGAGATAAATGCGCAGAAGAAAAGCAAATAGCGAAGTTTCACGAATGTAGTTTTTTTTTCGTGCATTATCTTCAAATGTAAGCGCGAAGTCCAACCCGTTGAAATTAAACTAACCTCGCCAGCTTCTACAGTGCACTCCAGAATTGGAGGCGGCAAAGTATCATCTTTTCCTCCACTGCTGCTGCTGCTGCTGCTGCTGCCATTCCCTGTCTTATCAGGCTTGGTGTTCCATACGTGGGTAGCCAAGTTTTCAATGGTGCTGAAATTATTTGGAGTTGCAGTTGCTTTGGTGCTCTTCTTTGCACTATCTTCTTTCTTGCCTTCCAGGTTCGTTCCTTCCTCAGAAGAGCGAGGTCGCTTGAAAACATGGCGACCTCTGTCACTGCTGCTCCTGCTGCTGCCGCTGCTACTACTGCTATCTTTTCCACCGCCGTTGCCAATAACATATTCCTCTTCCTCCTCATCGTCTTCATCATTTTCATTGTCCTTCTCATTTTCGCCGTCATCATCTTCATCAAATTCACCCTCGTCAAAGTCGTCATCTTCTTCGCTCCCAACGTCCGCGAGGTCTGCTTTGGTGAAATAGTGCTCTTCCTCATCATTACCACTCTCACCATCATTGTTCATTTCAGCCGCTGATTATATTGCGCCGTATATCGAAAAAAAAACACACACCAGAATGGAAAGAAACAGAACAAGAGAAGGCAAGAGGTAGTAAAAAACAAATAAAACAGAAGCATGCGTTTGACGGAATCAACAAAAGAGAGGCCTTCTTCACAATTTTCTTCTTTTCTTTTCTTTCTTACCGAGCGCGGATTCCAGGGCTGCATCAATCTTGGCTTCTGCTCTAGCCATTGCTTCCTCGTCGCCATTGGCTTCAGCAACTGCTAATTCTTGCTCAGCCTAGTGTGGTAGAATAGAAAAAAATAAAAGAGATAGAGAAAATAAAGACACTTCTTTCGAGATTTTCCCAACCTCTCTCTGCCTCAATTTGCACACAAACATTAATGCGAATTGGTTCACTCACAGTTCAAGCCTCATTCATGCATTCATTCATATTTATTCATTCGTTCATGCATTCATCTTGTTCGTTGTGCCTCTTTTGTCAATCAACCAGAGATGGACCTCGCGGAGTTGCTCTTGGGCTTCAAGTTCCCGTCGGGCAGAAGCGTCGGAGCCGTCGGCAAAGGTGTTCGGCTGCCCGGCATAGTTGATGCGGCCGTTCGGGTGCACCTATGGAGGCATCAAAAATTATTAACGGTGATGGTGAATGGATAGGCGTAGGTTTGCAAAAGTTAGCAACCACACATCTCATAGATTAGGATTTGATTCGGAGGACAAAACGGGAAATATGTGCAATACATCTATTCTTGTTCCACTTTTTTTGTGCACTTTTACCAGTTTGATGTCGCCCACAGTTTCAAGCTTCAAAGCATGCTTCGGAGAAATTAATAAGAAACGCTTTCTTCCACTCAACAGCACGTACCTAGATAGAGAACAAACAAAGAATGAGTTGGATTCAAAAGCAAAGCGCGCACACTCACAACAATAAGGAATGTATGGCCACATACTTTTGCACTGATGAATGCGAAATTATCACCAATAGATTATAGACTGCGCTTACAAGTTATCGTGAAAATCGTGGTGCAACCCGCTGCTGCTTTCCTGATTGGCCAAAGCTCGACCCCACCACAAATTGAGGTTCATGGGGACCTAACGCAATGACAAAAGGGGCAATTGCACAGGTTTGAATAAAATTGAGTGAAGGCGTGTACAATTAACGCATATAGAAATTCACAAGTACTTCGAATATTAGCAATTGACGCGATGCCTACAGTAGCAGCAGTATGGACAGAAATTGAGTCCGCCACCGAGAATAACTGGACCTCCTAGTAGACGAAGAAATAGGATAAACATGCCATCAATTTGAAAAGATGTGAGCAGCTTACAAGGTTTCCAGCGAGTGGCGGCCTTGCTACAAAGTCGCCTGCTTGATAGAGGCTACTGCAGGGCTCCGACATAAGCAAAGGCCTGCCTTGGTCGTCCTCCGCCAAGTCCTGGTGTGATAGCGGAATACGGACGGAAACGATCGAACAGGTATTTTGGATTATTGTAAATCGGGAATTAAACCACCCACAGTGAAGCACTGACGTAAGGAAGGCGGCGTTCTTAACAAAGAGCTCCCAGAGAGAGAAACAAGAGTGCGTAACAATGAATATCATCAACTCGTAGGTAGGAGCGCTATCGCAATCCTAACTGCTGCTGCTGCTTGATAAAACAGAAAGCAAGAATCTACTCGTGTCATTCGCTGCACACTTGAATGAAAGCAAGTGAAAGAAGACGCGCTTAAAAGCATGAATGGCTTGTTTAAGGTACTAAAGAATGCAAAAGTTTGCGGCGAGGCATACCTGCGTAGTGAGGTACAAATTCGTGTCGCCAGACTCGCTGCGATCCACGAACTCACCAAACGCCATAGTAGTGCGCACTCCTTGCCCAAACTTTCCTGGTCCCGAGTTTTGCGGTGTAGTTGTGCTTCTTTGTTCCACTCGCACTGGAGCATCAGCGCATTTAGACCGCAAGTAAGCAGGAGTCCATTTGGCGAAGCTAGCACCGAATGCCGTCGCTGTAAACGATGTCGTTGAGTCTTCCTGAGCTGCGGTACCCTTCTTCGATCCTTTTGGAAGCACAAGCAACACGGGCCGCCGTGGCTGCACGTACTCTTTGAAAAACACTTCAGGTGTTAACGATGCATCAAGTGTGCGCCGAGCAATGCCATCACTCGTCGTGCAGTCCCAGCCCGTGTATTTGTTCATTCGGTCTAGGTAGGTTGCCAACCTAGCGAAGTGCAGTAAATGGGTGTCTCAATGTGAAGTAAATTGCAGTAGCGTTTAGTCGCAAGCCTATTGAGGTCTACTCCTGCCGCTTGTTGACGTTTATCGTCTAGCTGTCTAGCTACTTAGTTCATCATGAGCGAGATAGCAATCTTTGCCGCGATTTTTGCTGTGGGTACAGTACAGGGTGTGTGAGTGAGATCTGTACAGTAGTCTGTAGCTTTCAGTGAGACTTTTTTTGTGAATTATTCCTCCTTCTGGGAGCGTGAAACGGTTTTGAAAAATGGCAGCAGCTACTGCGTGAACCATGCTAGCAAAACCAAGCGACCCACACGTTAGGTTTGTTCCTGTTTTCTTAACGAGAGCTGCCTACTTTCACATATGACTTTCAGTTGATTCCTCTGATTGTATTCAATCATTATCATCATTTCTAGGGTATACTGCCGAGTACGGCCTCTCTCCGCGGCCGAGGCATCTGCGGGCTCTCGTCTATGCCTAGCTCTTGGGCCGTCGAGAGACCAAACGGGACGAAAACCAGACGTTCAACTGGGCGATCGTTCTTGGCCTTTTGATGGTGTTTTCGGACCAGACTCGTCTCAGGTATATTGGTGACTAGCCTTTACAACGAGGAAGGCAGCATTTCAGCCACACTTGAATGCTGCTTGCGTTTCTAATTTAAATCATTTATTCTTTTGTACCCACGTGAATTCCCTTTTTATCCATGTTGTTCTGCCCAGACGGACGTGTACGCAGCTGCCGTTGGACCACTCGTCGACCAATGCTTAGCCGGCTACAATGCCACGGTGCTTTTCCGATAATTGATTATATCCTTGGGTGGATTCTTCACTGCGTTATTTCAGACACACCACAAACACGAGAAACCGGTTTGCCTTTTGACTTAATTCAATTGTACAATGCTTGTATTTTCATGTAGTACTCATAATCCTTGTTGTAGGTGCTAGCTTACGGTCAGACAGGCAGTGGCAAGACGCACACGATGGGCAACACTGCTCCAACAGCGAATAACGACGATGCTAGTACGCCTGGCGAGTCACATGAAGCAGCGACAGAAGGAGTAGTTGCAAACAATGGTAGCATGCCCCCCGAGGATGGCGTTATTCCACGCGCGCTCGCGGACCTTTTCCGTGCCCTCGATATCAAGCGCACCAACGGAGAAGTGCACGGCGTACGTGTGCGCGTGTCCTACCTCGAGATTTACAACGAAGAGGTGGGTGTATGTTTTTGTCATTTGTTGAGTGCACCAAAAGTGCTAGTATTTTCAGCCCTACCTTACTTACAATTTTCTAAGCTCCAAATTTTCTCACACTCAACAATAATTGATAATCAACATGAGATAATCACGCGCAATCACATAGGTACGAGACCTGCTGAGGCCTTCCACGCCTTCAAGAGACTTGCGAGTACAAGGCTGCAGCAGCAGCAACGGTCACTCACAAGGAGGAGGAGGCAGTGGGCGTGTGGATGTCGCTGGCGCTTTGGAGCTGGAGGTGACTTCGGCAGCAGAGGTGAGAGTGGGCATGCCTTTGTACACGAATTAGATTATTAGGCTTCGGTGTCGTACAATAATACCAAAAAAAAAAAGAAACTGAGCTTATTCGCTGCGATTTTTTTTCTCTGATTTGCAATGCCCTCCCTTGCACATTGCTGATGTACGCATAGGTCAAAGCTGCCTTTGTGTCGGGCAACGCGCACCGCGCCACGGCAGGCACCCTCATGAATGCGCAATCGTCTCGCAGCCACGCGGTGTTGACCTTGCACATCGAGCAAGAGGTCCCTATTACTCCACCTCCTCTCAATGATGGTGCGACGACAACAGCAGCATCAGCAGCATTTAAAGGTCGGCGACGGCGTTTTGTGCGGTCCAAGTTTCATTTCGTGGACTTAGCTGGAAGGTCCGTTCGTCGCTAGAGCTAAGAATTGCCAGAACTGTATTCGATCTAAGCATAGCACACCGCGGCACTCGACACATGGTGTGATGATTGGCAATCCACACTAAACTTATCTTTTGTACATCTCACCCCCCCCCCCCCCAACTCTTTTACGGGCGATTTGTGCATATAACCGCTGCTGCTAATGGGCAGTGAACGAGCGAGTCGAACGGGCGTGTCGGGGATGCGATTGCGAGAAAGCAAGGGCATCAACCAAGGCTTATTAGCTCTTGGAAAAGTGATATCCGCTCTGGCCACAGCGCACCAACGAGCGAAGAGCACCCTTAATGGTGGTGGGATCGGTGACACTGGCAGCGCTGGCAGCGGACACTTTGGGCATTTACATGTGCCGTACCGAGATTCCAAACTGACGCGACTGCTTCAGGTAACATTTCGACGCCTTGAACACAAATTATCTGTGCAGCCAGATGTCCTCATATTGCAAATCGTCTTCTTTCTCTTTTTCATCTTCCTTTAACATTTCTATTGTTGAAGGACTCCTTGGGTGGCAACAGCGCTACTGCTGTAATTGCCTGCGTGTCCCCGTCGGATAGTAACGTGGGAGAAACCGTGAACACCCTCAAATACGCCTCTAAGGTGCACTTGGAGCAGTCCATTTTCCTCCTTTAGCATTTGTGTCAATCGATTTGCGTCTTGATTATGGTTTAATTTGGGTTTGGCGGGGAGCGTTCTCGTGTTCAACCCTACTAAAGTCACACGTCTTTACTTCTATTCACGCCCTTTGAATCTATGTTTTTTAAACTCCACACAGGCGCGTGACATTGTCAACGTAGCAGTGGTCAACGTGTCAACTGTGGAAGAAGAAATTATTGAAGAAGAGCAAGAACAAGAGGTCAAGAAAACTGTTGAAGGCAGTGGCAGCGACAATGATAGTGATTTACAACAAGACAGCGAGCATGAGAGCGGTAATGAGGCTACAATCAGACGAAGACTCAATAAGCACGCTCGCTTAAAGCAGCGCATTTCTGATCTCGAGGCTGAGCTCAATGTAGCTCGAGGAGGAGCTAGAGGGGGAGACAGAAGGCAGCGCAGTGCATGGGCAGGACGCGTAGCACAGCTCCGAGAAGAAGGCTACCAACAACAGAATCACGTAGGCAGTGTTGGCGGTCATGGAGAAGATGATACAATGCGCGCTGCTGCTTCCAGTGAGGATGCCGAGGCACTTGCGCGTGAAGTGTTGATTGGTCGAGAAGTACTTTTGGATTTGAAAGAGGCACTAGAGGCGATGGCTCATCATGTGGACGAGTCCCTCAGTGAACACGGCAATGATGATGACGGCAACTATGGCACTGGTTACGTCAAAGACGACGATCACAATAACGACTTTGGCCCGGATGGTAATGGTGGTGGAGCTTGGAGTCGGCGTATATTGAGTGCCAAACTTCAACGATTAGCAGGAAGAGCTGCGGACGCTGCGCAAAGGCCAGTGACTTCGGAACAGACATACATAAACAACAGTGGAAGCAGTCAAGAAGGAGCATTGTCTCTGGCTGCGAAAATCTTAGAGCTGCAAGAAGAGTCTTCCAAGTATAAAACACGCGCAGTGGCAGCAGAGGCAGCCCTGGCAGAGGCGCAAAGGGACTTAACTCGAGACGAAGAAATTTTCATGGACAAGTTGAAGGAACTAAAAGTTTTCGAGGATAAGGTATGTTATAATCTCGAGCAAGCGTCGTAAAGAAAGGGCATTCAAATCAGGAGTTGGGCATGTGGATGAAAGCATTATGTTTTTTGGTGTTGATACGACTTTGTGAACGTCTGTTTGTGGTTACGTGTAGATCTCCTTCACAATGCCACGTATGTATTTGCAGGTAGCAGCCTTAGAAGAGGCCTTGGCGACTCAGCGAGCTTCTGCGACCTTTATGATTTCTACTGAAGTGCCGACGTCCTATCAACAAAAGAAACAAACACGGCAGCAGAAGCATAACTTAAAGCGAAGTGAAGCCTGGCTACCTCATGAAAATGAAGAAGGTGTAGATGATTGTCGCAGTCGTCGCAGCAGAGACCAAATGAGCGATTTTGATGCAAAAGCAGAAGCAAAAATGAGCCACAGAGATGGGGCCGAAGACGGTTATACCGCAAATACGAACACAGCTGCTGCTGCGGCCACTCTTGCTGCCGCAGTCAAGGAATCAGAAACCACTGCGCAAAGAGCTCAAGAAGCTCAGAAAGCAGCGGAAGATGCAACACTGGCATTGCAAGCAGCACGAGAATCCGCAGAAACCGCTACAATGGATGAACACGAGTTGATGAACGACTTGAAAGAAGGGCGATTTGCGGTGTGTGTGACGTCATATTATGTTATGTTATCGCAATGCGCGTTTCAATGTGCTTCTACGAACGATTTGTTACACACATCCATATCTGCTAACAATAGCACGTGTATTTTATTAAACATGCTTCCGCGTCTGTCAGGTGGCCAGTGCAGAGCAAAGTGCGCAAGACGCCCATGAAGCAGCGGAGGATGCAGCATCTGCGCTCGCCGCGGCAGTAGCCCGAGAAAACCACCTCCTTCGCCACCATAGCAACGCTAATGATAATAGCAGCAACGGCAACACAATTACCAGCTACGATACGGATAATGTCGCCAAGAACGATGTTGACGATGTTGCGAACAGCTCGCGTGCTGCAGTGAGAGCTGCCCGTGAGAAAGCAGAACGCGCAGAACAAGCCACTGCACTGGCAGCAGCTGAATTAGCTTCAGCCGTGGCAGCCGTAGCTGCCGCAGATAGTCGTCGTTCTTCAAAAGTTTTGTCCAACGATATTTGGCATGTTGAGTCAGCCCAAGAAGCTGGTAACACAGTTGAGGAACAGGAGCAGGCAGCAGCAGCAGCAGCAGCAGCAGCAGAAGATGCGCGGAATGTTGCTGCAGCATTGGAAGAACGGCGAAGAGCGTTACAGGCGTTAGAGACGGGTTCTGCCGAGGCGACTGCTCTGGTAAGATTTTTCTCGTTTTTTTTTTAACCTGTGAAATTATTTTCTTTCTTTTTCTTGACAAACATTTTTTGCTCGCTCACTCTATTACTTCTTCTCTTTCGATTATACAAAAAGGTGCGTGCTTACCGCGATCGCGTTTCAAACCTCCATCGCGAAGTAAACGTGCTCATGGCCGTGTTTCAAGCCACGAGCAGAACCGAACTGGAGGAATGCTTGTCGCGGGTGCAGAGCGTGTGCGGCATCAATACGGACCTCAGCAGAAGCAGCAGAAGTGGCCACCCCCAGCACCAACAGAAACAGCAGAAGCAGTTGATGAACGAATTGCGGCAATTACTGGACTCAAGATCGGCCGAGCTGAAAACCTTGCGAGCGCAGGTTGGTTCTTATCGTAACTTTGCACGCTTAAAATATCAGTCATAGATGAGCATTTGTTGTCTTTTAAGAGTCCTTGTTGCGTCTATACTTCTTGTTGGCTTTCCATTGATCATCTCCTTGCTTTATGTCTCCTTCCCCAGGAAGAAGAGCAGCGTGCAGTGGTAGCACTGAAACGCCGAGCCGATCACCGTGAGGAGACTCTGCGGAAGGAGGTAAACTGCTTAATTCACAGCGACAATAAGCAGTGCGTTCGTCTTGCTGCACGTACATGCTGTATTGGTGCGCACATATATCCTAGTGTAGTCTCGTAACTCATTATAACGTTGACAGCGGATGATGGTATTGTGTTATGGTGCTCAGGTGGCGGCTCTGGAACAGAAATCAGCAGTTGCTGCTGCACGCGCCGCTGATCTTCACACCCGCCTTCCGCCTCGTAACAACCATCGAAACACGCTTGACAATAGCAGCAGCAACGATCTTCTTCTTGCACGCAATCGAGAGCAGGACGCCCGCACAGCCCTGTCATCAGCTCAGGCCTATGAAGCTGCAGCCGTGGCGGCATGGGAGCAAGCAGCGGAGTGCGCAGTGGAAGCGGACCAACACGCCCTGGCACAGGCCCGCGAAGCACACGCAAAAGCAGCTGCAGTGGCCACCGCCACACGGGAAGAAGCCAACGCGTGCAGTGCCCGCGCGAGACGGGCCAAGAAGGCTTTGAGCGTGGTGGAAAGGCGATGGAAAAGTGCCCAAGCGGCTACGAATGATGCACTTCAACGTGTGACTGAGTGTGAGGTGAACGCGAAAGCAAGTGCCGAAGAAGTCGTGCATTGTGCAGCTCGCGCTGCTGAAGCTTATGCGCATGTGCAAGTAGTCAAGGAGCAAAATGCAGCTAGTGGTGTTGGTAGTAGTGCTGAGGCAAAGGAGGCATGGCCGTTACAAGGACAGAGAAGACGAGGACGGCATGAAGGACTTAGGGGCGAGAACAGCGAGGGATTCGAAGGATGGGCAGATGATTGTTACAGTGAGCGCAGCAGTGAGCGTAGTCACAAAGACGACGGCAGTGATGAAGACGAAGGAGAAGAACAAGAGGATGGAGAAGAAGCTGAAGAGAGGTCACAACTTCATGATGATGCAGACTCCTCGCAATTGTTATCCTCGGCTAGTGCGTGGTTGATGGAGCGTGTCGCTGATTGCGAAGCAGCGGTTTTGGCACGCAGAGCCTTTCGGCGAGACCTGGCATCAAGGTACTGAATCAATCAATGAGCTAATTCTTTGGTTAAACGATAGATTGCGCGGGCATTGTAGGTTTAAGTTGCGTAAATTGCGCTGATACCTTTCTCCTTGTCCTTTGTTTGAATTATTTTTATATTGCATGCTATTGAAAAGGGCTCACGCTGAGGCTGCGATGGCGAGTGCGCAAGAAAGAAAAGCGAGAATGGTCCGACGAGCCAATTTGTTGGCGGCAAGTCGCAATGGTGGTGGTGTGTCGCCAAAATTGTCGTCGTCGTCGTCTTCTTCTTCCTCGTCTGCTGCTGCACTCGACTTGCGCTCTAGCCTAGACGAGGTTACCGACCTGTGAATCCAGTATACTCTATCTCGAACACTTTTTTTGCGTTGTCCTCATTCCTTGTACGGTAGTCATTCTCTAATTATTTCTCTTTCGAAATTAGGTATCTATCACTGTGAGGGCATTGAACGCACAAATGGCTTCAGCTCAGGGAGAAGGTACAGGGGAAGTAGTTCTGTCGCTGCCTTCGTCTTCCTCATCATTGGCGGAGCTAGAACAGAAGCGGGCAGAAGCGTTAGAGGCAAAAATGGCGCTGGAAGAAGCCGTACAGGTGAAATTTAGTCCTTTTTTATAGACACTATCTTTGATTCAATTTCATATGTCGTGCTTCGATGTCTTTATAATACATCAAAGTATACCGATCGATAACTTTCCATATTTCCTTATAACGTGATTACCTGTGCTTACTGTCTTTCTTTGGTCTCCTTGCCTCTGTTCGCTTCATGTATTTATTCATTCATCAATACCACATTAGGACGCGGACCGCCACGAAGACGCCCTGCGCGACGCGGACGATGAGCTGGAAGCGCTGGAAGCGGAAATCCAGTACAAAGACCACGAAATTCGGCGCTGGGAACGAGAGGAAGCCGCCGCCTCTGCTGCAACAGGAGGGAGTGGTGCTAGCAACAACAACAAAGGTTTATCGTTACGGTTTTCGTCGTCTGCTTCCGTCTTTGCGGGTTTAGCAACGAGTGGTGGCAGTGGTGGTGGTGAAAGTAGCGGCAGCGGTGATCATAGACAGGAAGCAGGCGTTGCCGCGGCGAACGCGGAATCGGTGGATGTTGCCACAGCCGTCGATCGATGCGTGGTGGCTCAACTGCCAAATTTTCTTGCTCTGGAAGCCACTGCTTCGCCTTCGTTGTCGTTGTCGTCGTCTTCGTCTTCTTCTGGAAGCCCCCGACCTCAGAAAAGAGCAGGAGACAAAAGCAGCACAACGCAAACAAGAAGAAGTAAGCAGCAAACCTTTCAGCGGATATCTGCGATGGTAGCAGCTGCAGCTAATGCCTGCGTTTGCGCTCGACTAAACCAGCGGGATGCTCAAGGGCGAGCTCTGAGTGCAGAACAGGCAAATACGCAAGCGCAAGAGTCAACTACGGCCATGGCCAATGCTTTACGACAAGCTCAGGTAATTGCGGTGGGATATGTGTTCACATCTTTTACTCGAATAGTTTCCTTCATCTCTTCTTGATTGCTGAATTCTTCCTATTTTTTGGACGCGTTCTTGTAATGCTTTTGTCTGAACTATGTCTCCTGATAATCTCATTCTAAAATTGACTCAGGAATTTAATTTCGCATAGTTCTGGTGTTGAATTTGACTTCTTTTGTGAAATTAACATTTCGTTCTTTTGTGCTTGTTCAAATGCAGGCAGAACATGGAACAGCTACTGAGCGCCTTGTTTCACAACTCACCGCAGCGGCCGCGAATTTGAAACGAGTGAGTGAATTGATAATAAGTGCATGCGCGATTCAGGGATGCACATAGCTGACAATATACAAAAGTATAGGATAATTCTTGCATACGACTTCATTTACAACTGTATTTAATTCACTTACATTCCATTCGCGTCCCATAAATCCTCTTTTTGTTACACCACCACCTCAATGTCCCAATATAATAGGTGCGCAAAGAACGAGAACAACTTCGCGTCTTCTTGGCGGCAGCGGCCGAGGCTCCCGACGCTCATTCTAGCACGCCAGGAA